>Ga0209018_1000401_pt1 | contig 40914 bp, 37 predicted proteins | sample YNPBryBLVA2012_FD_185814 | JGI IMG/M metagenome (GOLD analysis project Ga0209018, IMG submission 185814) | Anoxygenic and chlorotrophic microbial mat microbial communities from Yellowstone National Park, USA - YNP Bryant BLVA 2012 (SPAdes)... ...
TCGCCGGGGCGAACCGGTCCAGGGCCCGGGTGCTGCGGGCCAAGCTGTTCCCCGAGGAAGCGCTGGTGCAAAAGCAAGCGCTGTTGTTGGAAGCGCCCCAGGTGCTACTAGCTCACTTCGGGGAGCAGGGGTTGGAGGAAGCCACCCGCCAACTGGCGCCGGCGGCATGGCGCCGGCTGGGGGAGCTTTGGCTTGCCGCGGGGGACTGGGAGCGGGCGTTGGCTGCGGGCCAGCGGGCGGGGGCCCCGGAGGTGGTGGCCAAGGCGCTTCTAGCGCTGCGCCGCAGCCAGCAGGCGGCCGCCTGGGCGGCGCGGCTTTCCGCCCGGGACCCTCAGCGTTTTCTGCTTTCGGCCCAAGCGCTGCGGCAGCAAGCGTGGGGGGCGCGGGGGGCCGATCGGCAAGTGCTTTTTTCTCGGGTAGCGCAACACGCCCGGCAGGCGCTGGAGCTCGCCCGAGGGGGGGAGCGGGCCGAGGCCCAGGTGCTGCTCGCCGAGGCGTTGGTGGAGCGGGGGGAGCTCGCTGGCGTCGCCCCGCTCCTCCGGGAGGCGGCGGCGGAAAAGCCTTCCCGATGGGAGTGGGTGGCGCGCCGCGCCTTGTGGCATGCGGCCAAAAAGCGGCAGCGCCTGGAGCTTCCCTTGGAGGCCGCAGGAGCACGCTTGGGGCGCCTGGCGCAGTTCTGGGCTGGTTATGCAGCCTCGCTGGGGCACGACCCCACCCCTTTGCAGCGCCTGGCCCAAGGGGGGCACCCGGATTTGGTGGCGCAGTGGGCGGCGCGGCTTTCCGGGGCGAGCCTCCGCTGGCAGCTTTCCCCCGATCCACCCGCGGTTCCACCCCCCCCGCCCTGGGCCCGCTTGCTCCTGAGGGCCGGCAGGACCGCCGATGTGCTGTTGGCCTGGCGGGAGGAGCTGGAGAAAAGCGGCCAGAAGGGAGCAGCGTGGCTTGCGCTCCTGCAGCTGGCGCAGCTTCCCCCTCTGGAGCGCATCCCGCTGCTGCTGCGGGCCGAGCCGCGGCTTTTCTCCGGTCCTTGGGACGGGCTTCCCCGGACGCTTTTGGCGGAGTACCTGCCGTTGCCGTACCGCAGCGAGCTGGAGCAAGCCTCCCGGGCGGCGGGGGTCCCGCCTTGGTTCCTGGCAGCGCTGGTGCGCCAGGAATCCGCGTTCAACCCCCAAGCCCGCTCCCCCAAGGGCGCCTTAGGCTTGGCGCAGCTGCTGCCGCAAACCGCGGGGTTGCCGGCGGCAAGCCTCGTGGATCCGAAAACCAACCTGGAAGCGGGGGCGCGGGTGCTGCGCCGGCTGCTCTCGAGCTTCGGGGGTGCCTGGGAGCCTACCCTGGCCGCGTACAACGCCGGGGAAAGCCGCGTGCGCAGCGCTTGGGAGGCGGCGGGGCGGCAGGAGGGACCGTTCTTCGTGGAAGCCCTGGGGCTGCCCGAAACCTGGGACTACGTGCACCGGGTCATGCTCTTCGCCGAGGGCTACCGGGCGCTGTACTGGCAGTAGCGCAGGAGGGAACGGCATGGATCGGGTGCAGCTTGCCACCAAGAAGCGCCGGCAGCTTCTGGACATCACCCCGTTCGTGGCACGAGCGGTGGAGGCCTCCGGGGTGGAGGAGGGGGTGTGCCACGTGTACGTGCCGCACACCACCGCGGCGGTGCTGGTGAACGAGGGGGCCGACCCGGCGGTGGCCGACGACATCCTCCAGGCGCTGGGGGCGATGCTGCCGCAGATCCCGTTCAGCCACCTGGAGGGGAACGCCGATGCCCACGTGCTGGCGAGCCTGGTGGGGTGCTCGGTGACGCTGCCCATCGCCGGGGGGCAGTTGGCGTTGGGAACGTGGCAGGCGATCTTTTTCCTGGAGCTGGACGGTCCCCGCCACCGGGAGGTGCGCATCACCTGCCTGGGCGCTTAGCGAGAGAGCTGCTCCACGGCCTCGGTGTAAAGCGCTTCCAGGCGGGCGCCGCGCACCGCGGTGGAAAACCCCTCCACCACCCGGGCCCGGGCGTTGGCCCCCAGGCGCTGGGCAAGCTCCCGGTGGGTGAGCAGACGAACGATGGCCGCTGCCAGGGTTGCCACGTCCCGGGGGGGCACGAGGATCCCCACCTGCCCGTCCAACACCAGCTCCGGGTTGCCCCCCACGGTGGTGGCCACCACGGGTTTGCCCAGTGCCATGGCTTCGCGGATCGTGCCGGTTATCCCGGTCCCTGCCCAGGAGGGGTCCACCACCAGGTCGCAGGCGCCCAGGACATCGGGCATGTCGTACCGGGCCAGCGTGGCGTGCACCGCACCCGCCAGGCCAAGCTCGTGCCCGTGCTCCAGCACTGCCTGACGTTGGGCTTCGGAGCTGCACCCCACCAGCAGCAGCCGGGCGGCGGGTACCCTGCGGCGCACCTCCACGAAGCAAGCCATGAGCTCCCGCCACCCCTTCCAGTCGCGGATCCCCACGTGCCCCACCAACGGCACGTCGCTGCCTACCCCGAGCTCCTGCCGCACCCTGAGGCCGTCGGCCTTGTCGGGGTGGAACCGCTCGGTATCAACGCCGGCGTACACCGTGACCACCTTGTGTTCCGGCAGCCCCGTGGAGCGGAGCACCACCTGGCGGATGGCCTCGCACACCGCCACCACCGCGGTAACCCGGGAGGACCGGTACTTCCAGCGGGAGAAAAACCCCACGGGGAAGGAAACGCCGCGGTTGACGAAAAGCGCGTACCGCACCCCCCAAGCAGTGGCCGCCAGCGCCACCGCGTGGGCGATGCCTTTGTGCACGTGCACCACCTCCAGCTGCAGCTTTCGGGCGAGCTGGGCGAAGGCCCGAGCCGAGGCCAGGTCCAGCTCGTGGCGCAGCGGCAGCGGCACGTAACGCACCGGGGTATCCGCCAGCTCCTGGGGGATGCGGGGATCGGGACGGGTCACCACCACCACCTGGTGGCCGCGGCGCGCCAGCTCCTTCGCCCCCTCGAGCATCTGGCGCACCGAGCCGGTGGCCAGGGAGGTCTTCTCCAGCACCTGGGCGATGCGCAGGGGCATAGGCAAGCAAGGGGCAGCGGTGCCGCCCCTTTTTCGCTCCTCTTACATCACCGCGGTGGGCGGTGCCGGCTCGTCGGCGGCGCCTGCCTTGCCCAGGGGCACGAAGATCAGGTAGGCGGCGATAGCCAAGGCAAAGAGCACCGCCAGGAAGCCGGGGGCGTGCCAGCCGGGGATCCACTCCGCCAGGTTGAAGAACGCCTTGTCCCGGAAGAACACCACCGCGGCCACCACCAAGCCCATGAGGGCCTCCCCGGCGATGAGCCCCGAGGCGGCCAGAACCCCAGCGTTTTCCACCCGGGCCTTTTGGGCCTCGTTGAACCCCCGCTTCGCCACCTGCTTGTCCACCACCGCGCGGATCAACCCCCCCACGAAGATCGCGAAGGTGGTCTCCAGCGGCAGGTACATCCCCACGGCAAAGAGCATGGGGCTTTTCACCTTCACGAGGATCAGGGCGAACCCCATGACGATGCCCACGATCACCAGCGGCCAGGCCATCTCCCCCCCCACGATCCCCTGGGAGAGCGTGGCCATGAGCCCCGCCTGGGGTGCCGCCAAGGCCTTGTCACCGAACCCCGTGCCCCCCTGCTTGATGTTGGAAAAGTGCAGCACGTAAAGCGGGAAGAACATCACCGCCCCGGCCACCACCACGCCGATGAGGTCCCCCACCTGCATCTTCCACGGGGTACCGCCGAGGATGTGCCCCACCTTGAGGTCCTGGAGCATCTCGCCGGCCACCGCCGAGGAAACGCACACCACGCTGGCCACCCCGAGTACCGCTGCCACCCCTTGCATCCCGGAAACGCCCACGATCACCATGGTGAGGGCAGCCACGATGAGCGTGGCCAAGGTGAGGCCGGAAACCGGGTTGTTGGAAGAGCCAATCATCCCCACCAGGTTGCCGGAGACCGCCGCGAAGAAGAAGCCGGTCACCAGCATCACCAGCGCTGCCGCCACCGCGCCGCCAATCATGCCGGCGAAGTAGCTGTAAAGGATCACCATGAGCACGAACACCGCCGCCACGCCGAACAGCACCACCTTGAAGTCCAGGTCCTTCTCGGTGCGTTCGGTGGCCTCGCCGGCAGCGGCGGATTTCTTGAGATCGGAAACCGAGCGGGCGAGCCCCGCCTTGAGGTTGGCCCGCATGCGGTAGAGCGTGTACCCCGCCCCCACCAGCATCCCTCCCACGGCGATGGGGCGCACGATGAACTTCCACAACCGGTCAGCGAGCAGCGCCCAGGCCTGCTCGCTCCCTGGCGCCACCCCCATGGAAGCCGCGAACCCTTCCATCACCGAAGGCCCCAGGAAGAAGACCAGGAGCGGCACGAACAGCCCCCAAGCCAGAAGTCCTCCGGCGAAGTTCAGGGCGGCCAGGGTGGGGCCGATGATGTACCCCACCCCCATGTAAGCGGGGCTCACGGCAGGGGCGGAAATCGTCGAAACGCCCCCCACGTCCCGCAGCGTGTACGCGTTCTTCTGGAACCCGAGGCGCACCAAGCTCTTGCCGGCTTCCCCCACCTTGAGGAAGAAGTCGTTGGAAGCGCGGAAGATGCCGAAGTCGCCCAGGAACTTGATGGCCGCGCCTACCCCCATGGCCTTGAAGAGCTGCACCGCGGCTTCAGCGCCCCGCTGCCCGGCCTTGTGGATTTCCGCCGCTGCCACCGACTCGGGGAACGGGAGCTCCGGGTCCTCCACCATGACCCGCCGCAGCATGGTCACGAAAAGGATTCCCAGGATCCCCCCGACGATCATCAGCGCGGTGGCCAGCACGTAGTCCCTGGTGGTGTTGAACGGCCAGATGCCGAGGATCACGAACGCGGGGATCGTGAAGATGGCCCCCGCTGCTACCGACTCGCCGATGGAACCCACGGTACGGGCGAAGTTCTCCTCCAAAAGCGAGCCCCGCAGCAGCCGCAGCACCGCCATGGCGATCACCGCCGCGGGGTAGGTGGCGGCGATGGTCATGCCGGCCTTGAGGCCCAGGTAGGCGTTGGCGGCACCCAGCACCACGCTCATCACCAGGCCCAAAAGCAAAGCCCGCCCGGTGAACTCGGTCATGGTCACGTGGGCGGGCACGAAGGGGGTGAAGCGCTTCTCGCTCATTTCCGCCTCCCTTTCTCGCCGCAAGCTGCTCCCTCCCGCGGCGAGGTTTCGTTGTGGGCATTCTACAGGAGCCCGGAACCAGGCGGTCAAGCTGGGAGTTTGTCAGCTCAGAGTTGCGCGTTATGCGCGCAGATTTGCTGCAAGCACGAAGAGGAGGACTTGACAACAACGGACGCAGAACCTAAATTGAAGGCGAGCCGGCAAGCGGCTCGCGGAGGAAACGCATGGCAACAACGAACTACACGGTCAAGGCCCAGGAGGCCTTGCAAGGATGCTTCGAGCTGGCCCGCCGTCGCGGCAACCCGGAGGTGTTGCCCACCCACCTTTTGGCCAGCCTGTTGGAACAAGCCGACGGGCTCGCCCCGCGCCTTGTGGCGAAGATCGGCGTGCGGCTTCCCGCCCTGGTGGCGGAAACCAAGCGGGACCTGGAACGCCTCCCGGCGGTGGAAGGGGGCGCGGAGCCGCAGCTTTCCCGGGACTTCCGCAAGGTGCTGGAGCAAGCCACCAAGCTTGCCCCCCAGTTCCAGGACCAGTTCGTGTCCGTGGAACACCTGCTGCTGGCGCTGACCATGGTGAAGGGGAGCTCGGCCCAAGAAATCCTCCAGCGCTACGGGGTGACGGAAAAGACCCTGCTTGCCGCGCTCCAGGAGCTCCGGGGCTCCCATCGGGTCACCGACGACAACCCCGAGGCGAAGTACGAGGCGTTGAAGCAGTACGGTCGCGACCTCACCGAGCTGGCCCGGGCGGGCAAGCTGGACCCGGTCATCGGCCGGGACGAGGAGATCCGCCGGGTGATGCAGGTCCTGGCGCGGCGCACCAAGAACAACCCGGTGCTTCTCGGTGAGCCCGGGGTGGGGAAAACCGCCATCGCCGAGGGGCTGGCGCAGCGCATCGCTGCTGGTGACGTACCGGAGGTCCTCAAGAACCGGCGGATCGTGGCGCTAGACATGGGAGCGCTGCTGGCGGGGACCAAGTACCGGGGGGAGTTCGAGGACCGCCTCAAGGCGGTGATCAAGGAGGTGGTGGACTCGGAGGGGGAGGTGATCCTCTTCATTGACGAGATCCACACGCTGGTGGGCGCTGGGGCCGCGGAAGGGGCGATGGACGCTGCCAACCTGCTCAAGCCGGCGCTGGCCCGGGGGGAGCTGCGGTGCATCGGCGCCACCACGCTTGCGGAGTACCGCAAGTACATCGAAAAGGACGCGGCCCTGGAGCGGCGCTTCCAGCCGGTGCTGGTGGGGGAGCCCACGGTGGAGGAAACCATCGCGATCCTCCGAGGGCTCAAGGAGCGCTACGAGGTGCACCACGGGGTGCGCATCACCGACGCTGCCCTGGTGGCGGCGGCGCAGCTCTCCCACCGCTACATCACCGACCGCTTCCTCCCGGACAAAGCCATAGACCTCATTGACGAGGCAGCCTCCCGGCTGCGCATCGAGATAGACTCGCTGCCCACCGAGATCGATCAAAAGGAGCGGGAGCTTCTCAAGCTGGAGATCGAAAAGCGCGCCCTGGCGAAGGAGCAGGATCCCCAGGCGAAGGAGCGCTTGGCCCAGGTGGAAGCCGCTGCGGCGGAGCTCGCCGAGCGAATCGCCGCCATGAAGGCCTCCTGGCAGCGGGAGAAGGAGCTCATTGGCCGCATCAGGACCCTCAAGGAGCGGCTGGAGCAGCTGCGGGAGGCGGCGGAGCGCGCCGAGCGGGAGGGGGACCTGGAGCGAGCGGCGCAGCTGCGCTACGGGGAAATCCCCCAGGCGCAGCGGGAGCTGGCCCATGCCAGCGACGAGCTGAAGGCGCACCAGCAAACCCACGGCACCTTCCTGGCGGAGGAGGTGACCGAGGAGGCGGTGGCCGAGGTGGTGGCCCGCTGGACCGGCATTCCCGTGGCCAAGCTCCTGGAAAGCGAAAAGAGCAAGCTTCTTTCCATGGAGGAGCGGCTGCGCCAGCGGGTGGTAGGTCAAGACGAGGCCATCAAAGCGGTTTCCGAGGCGGTGCGTCGCGCCCGGGCGGGGCTCAAGGACCCCAACCGCCCGGTGGGGTCGTTCCTGTTCCTGGGTCCCACCGGCGTGGGGAAGACCGAGCTGGCCCGGGCTTTGGCGGAGTTTCTCTTCGACGACGAGCGGGCGATGATCCGCCTGGACATGTCCGAGTACATGGAGAAGCACTCGGTGGCGCGGATGATCGGTGCCCCTCCGGGGTACGTGGGCCACGAGGAAGGGGGCCAGCTCACCGAAGCGGTGCGCCGGCGGCCTTACTCGGTGGTGCTTTTGGACGAGATCGAAAAGGCGCACCCGGACGTGTTCAACGTGCTGCTGCAAATCCTCGACGATGGCCGGCTCACCGACGGCAAGGGGCGCACCGTGGATTTCCGCAACACCGTGGTGATCATGACCTCCAACATCGCTTCCTCGCTGATCGCGAGCTTCGGGGAAGGGCAGCGAGAGGCGCTGATGCAAGCGGTGGAGGCGGAGCTGCGCCGCCACTTCCGGCCGGAGTTCCTCAACCGCATTGACGAGGTGCTGGTGTTCCACAAGCTCACCATGGAGCAGCTGCGGGAGATCGTGAAGATCCAGCTGGGCAGGCTCAACGCGCTGCTGGCGGAGCGGCGCATCCGCTTGGAGGCGGACGAAAAGGCGCTGGAGTTCCTGGCCCGGGAGGGGTACCACCCGGAGTTCGGCGCCCGGCCCCTCAAGCGCACGATCCAGCGGCTGGTGCAGGACCCCTTGGCCCGCATGGTGTTGGCCGGGGAGGTGCGGGAAGGGGACACGGTGCTTGCCACTGTGCAGGAGGGCAGGTTGGTGCTGGAGCCGGTGGTGGAGGCCGAGCCGGTGGAATCGCCGGCGTAATCACTGCAGCGTGAGGCGCAAGGAGTCGGCGAAGCTTCGCCCCAAAACCGCGGAGAAGAACACGGTTCCCAGAACACCGTGGGCCAACCCCAAAAGCCCCAGGTGTGGCAGCCGCGGGAAGAGCCACACCCAGAACAGCGCCGCGGGAAACACCGCCGCCACCACCGGCCAGTCGGGGGCGTGGGCCAGGGCGAAGAGCAACGCCGCCAGCGGCGCTCCCCAGCGGGGGGCGAGGTGGCGGCAATGCCGGGCCAGCACCCCGTTGAGGAGGAACTGCTGCGCCACGCCCCAGGGGGTGTAAACCACGAGCATGAGCGTGGTATTGCTGCTCCAGCGCCAGCCGCCCCGGGCCCGAGCGGCTAGGCCCGCAGCGATGCACCCAGCGGCGGTCACCGCCACCAGCAGGGCCAACGCCCTGGGCCAGCCGGGGGGAAGGGCGAAAAGCTCCCGCAAAAACCCCGGCTGCTGCCGCAGCCGCCAGGCGAGGTAGCCGGTCCAAGCCAGAACACCCGCTGCCACCACCAGGGCTTTCCCTGCGCCCCAAAGCTCGCTCCCCACGTTGGCGAGCCCCAGCACGCAGACCAGGGAAAGCTCGATCCATCGCCTTCGGCGTTCTTCGAGCACCGAGGCATTTTAGCCGCAGCTATACTGCTGGCAACGCCATGGGTACGGTGCAAGTTCCCCTGTGGCTTTTGCTTCTGCTCTCGCTGCTCGCCGCGGCGTTCCTGCTGGAGCGGTTGTTGCTCCCCGGGGTGCGGGTGGTGCTGCGGCGGAGGATGCGGGCGCTAGCGGAGGAGCTTTCCCAGCGCTGGGCGGTGCGGCTGCAGCCTTTCAAGCTCGCCAAAAAGCGGGCGGTGGAGCAGGCGCTCACCCACGACCCCGAGGTGCTGCGGTGTGCCGAGGCTTACCGCCGGGAGCGGCAGCTCTCCTGGCGGGAAGTGGAGGACCTGCTGGCCTCCTACGCCCGGGAGATCGTCCCCACCTTCAACGTCTACCTCTACTACCGCTTGGGGCACGCCTTGGCCCGCAGGGTGCTGCGGACCGCTTACCTGGTCCGTGTGGGGTTTGCCAACAAGCGGGCGCTTTCTGCCGTAGACCCCGAGGCCAGCGTGGTGTTCCTCATGAACCACCGCTCCAACGCTGACTACCTGCTGGTGGCCTACCTGGTCTCCCGCCATGCGGCGATTTCCTACGCGGTGGGGGAGTGGGCCAAGGTATGGCCATTGGACACCTTCATCCGCCGCCTCGGGGGGTACTTCGTGCGCCGCAACACCGCCGATCCCCTGTACCGCAAGGTGCTGGAGCGCTACGTGCAGATGGCTGCGGAGGCGGGGATCGCCCAAGGGGTGTTCCCCGAGGGGCGCCTCACCCGGGACGGCTCCCTCCAGCCCCCGAAGCTGGGGCTTCTGCACTACCTGCTGAAGCGCTTCGACCCCCAGGGGGAGCGGGACCTGGTGTTCGTGCCGGTGGGGATCAACTACGACCGGGTGCTGGAGGACCGCACCCACGCCTTTGCCGAAAGCTCGGGGCCGAGCCGCTTCAGCTGGGCTGGGGTGCGCCAGGCCAGCGCTTGGGCGCTGCGCATGGGGCTCCGGGCTTTGGCGGGCCGCGCCCAGCGTTTTGGCTACGCGGCGGTGCACTTTGGGGTTCCCGTGGGTGCCAAGCAGCTCCTGGCCGAGGTAGGGGAGCTCCGGGGGTGCGACGGGGAGACGTACCGGGCCAAGGTGGCCCAGGTGGGGGAGCGGCTGTGGGAGCGGGTGGCTGCCGCGGTGCCGGCGGTGCCGTTCCCGATCCTCTGCCAGGCGTTGCTGGCCTGTGGGGGGCGGGGGGAGAAGAGCCGCGTGCAGAAGCTCTTCGCCCAGCTTGCCGGGTTCTACCGCTCCCGGGGGCTGCTGCTTCCCGAGCTGGAGCCCGGGGCGCTGTACCGCCACGCGGTGCAGCTGGGGCTTACCAGGAAGCTGCTCCGGGAAGAGGGGGAAACGCTCGCCGTGGTGGCAGAGCAAGAGCCGCTGCTGCGCTTTTACGCCAACTCCCTGGCCCACCACCGGGCCCTCTAGGCCGGCAGGGTGGGCAGGAACCGAGGGGGCTTTCTCGCCTTGGTGGCTTGCTCGAAGGCGAACGCCAGGCCCAGGAGCGGCCCTTCCTGCCAAGGTTTGCCGATGAAGGTGAGCCCCACCGGCAGGCCGTGGACGAAACCCATGGGAACCGTGACGCTGGGGTACCCGGCCACCGCGGCAGGGCTGGAGCTGCCCCCCAGGAAGTGGTCGCCGTTCACCAGGTCCGTGACCCAGGCGGGCCCCCCGGTGGGGGCGACGATGGCGTCCAGGCGCTTTTTGGCGAAAAGCGAGGCAAGCCCTTGCTCCCGGGCGAGCTTGCGACAGGTGGCTAGGGCTTTCCGGTACCCCTTTTCCGTAAGCGGGCCCTTCTTCGCCGCCATCTCGAAGATCTCCTGGCCGAAGAACGGCATTTCCTTTTCCCGGTGCGCCTCGTTGAAGGCGATGAGGTCCTCCAGGGTGCGGTAGGGGGAGGTGGGGGCCCACTGGGCCAGGTAAGCCGAAAGCGCCCACTTGAACTCGTACAGCAGCACCTGGAACTCCGCCTCGTCGTACTGCCCCAGGTGGGGGATGTCGGCAGGGTCCTGCAGCTGCGCCCCGGCCTCCCGCAGCGCCCGGAGCGCCTCCTCGTAGAGCTTGTCCACGCCCGGGTGGTAGCCGGTGACCTTGGCCCTGGCCACGCCGATGCGCGCGCCCCGGAGCGCATCGGCGCGCAGGAACCGGGTGTAGTCGGGGGCTTGGGGCGCCGCTCCGGTGGCCCTGTCCTCCGGGTCGGGGCCGGCCAGCGCTGCCAGCAGCAACGCCGCGTCGGCCACGGTACGGGTCATGGGTCCCGCGGTGTCCTGGGAGAAGGCGATGGGGATGATCCCCGCACGGCTCACCAGGCCCAACGTGGGCGTCACGCCCACCAAGCCACAGGCGTTGGAGGGGCAAACGATGGACCCGTCGGTTTCCGTCCCCACCCCCACCGCCGCGAGGTTGGCGGCGATGGCCGCGCCGGTACCCGAGGAGGAACCGCAGGGGTTGCGGTCCAGCACGTAGGGGTTGCGGCACTGCCCACCCCGGCCGCTCCAGCCGGAGCTGGAGCGCGTGGAGCGGAAGTTGGCCCATTCCGAGAGGTTGGTCTTCCCCAAAAGCACTGCCCCGACTGGCCGCAGCCGCTTCACCAGGTGGGCGTCCCGGGGTGGTTTGTGACCCACCAGGGCCAGGGAGCCGGCGGTGGTTTCCATGGCATCGGCGGTGGCGATGTTGTCCTTGAGGAGCACGGGGATGCCGTGGAGCGGGCCTCGAGGCCCCAGCTTCCGGCGCTCCTGGTCCAGGGCCCGGGCGATGGCCAAGGCCTCGGGGTTGGTCTCCACCACCGAGCGGAGCAGCGGATCCATCCGGGCGATGCGCTCCAGGTAAGCCGCGGTGAGCGCCTCGCTGGTGAGCTCCCCCCGGTTTAGCAGCTGCTGCAGCTGCTCCACGGTGTACTCGGCGAAGGGAAAGCTATCCTCCCCAGCGCTGGCGCCTTCCCCCTGGGGGGCGGAACGCCCCAGAAGCGGCGCCGCGGCTCCTGCTGCTGCCGCCAACCCCAGCAAGCCTACCAGCTCCCGGCGGTCCAAGCGTTGTTGCCTGCCTTCCATGGTCACCTCGCTTTCGCAGTTTACGCTGGCCTCTCTCCGGGGTTAAGCTTGCCCCCGGGAGGGACGATGCGGAGAACGCTTGCTCTGCTTTTTGCCTTCGCCTGCGCCGCGGTGGGGTGGGGCGATTCCGCCCGGCGCACCCCGGTGGTGGAGGTGGTGGAGAAGATGCGCCCTGCGGTGGTGAACCTCACCGCCCGCCAGGTGGTGCGGCTGCGGGGCAGGAGCCTTTTCGAGGAGCTGTTCCCCGAGTTCGCGGTGCCCCGGGAGTACGAGACCCAGTCCCTGGGCTCCGGGGTGGTGATCAGCGCCGACGGGCTCATCGTCACCAACGAGCACGTGATCGCCGGCGCCGCGGAAATCGCCGTGCGCTTTTTGTCGGGGCGGGAGGAAAAAGCGGAGGTGGTGGGTTCCGATGCGGATTCGGACCTGGCGCTGTTGCGGGTGAAGGCCAAAGGGTTGCCCTTCCTGCCGGTGGCGGAGCAGGACGACCTGATGATCGGCGAAACCGTGATCGCCATCGGCAATCCCCTGGGTTTGGAAAACACCGTGACCGTGGGGGTGCTTTCCGCCCGGGACCGCACGGTTTCCTCGCCGCGCACCAACCGGGTTTACACGGACTTCCTGCAAACCGACGCCTCTATCAACCCGGGCAACTCCGGCGGCGCCCTGGTGGATTTGGACGGGCGGTTGGTGGGGATCAACACCGCCATCGTGGGGGAGGCCCAGGGGATCGGCTTCGCGATTCCCGCCAAGCGGGTGCGTCGGGTGGTGGCAGACCTTTTGCGCTACGGCCGGGTGCAACCCGCCTGGCTGGGGGTTTTCGTCCAGGACCTGCCGGCCCGAGGGCGCGGGCGTTCCGGCAACGGGGTGAGGGTGGTGGACGTTTTCCCCGGCTCCCCCGGAGAGGGGGCAGGGTTGGCGGCGGGGGACGTGCTGCTCGCCGGCAACGGCAAAGCCATCGCTTCCCGGGACGACTTCGCCACGCTCCTGGCCCAGGTGGCCCCGGGGGAGCGGGTGGAGCTGGAGGTGCTGCGGGGGGAAGGAGCCCGGAAGCTCACGCTGCGGGCTGCCACCCCGCCTCCCAACCTGGGGGAGCAGATCCTCCTCCGCTACGTGGGGATCCGCCTGGCAACCCGGCGGGGGTTCGTGGTGATCAGCAAGGTGGTTTCCCCCTCGCCGGCAGACCAGGCGGGGTTCGCCCCGGGTGATTTGCTCTTGGGCATCAACGGCCAGCGGGTGCGGGAGCTTGCCGACGTAAACGACATCCTCACCCGGGACTACCTCCGCTCCTCGGTGCTCTTGGCCATAGGTCGCGGCGGGTTCCAGTACCACTTCACGTTCCCGTTAGCCCCGTGAGCTCGGGTATACTGGCGGCCGTGGCGGAAAAGCAGGTGGGGGTGGTGACCGCGGTTTTCGGCCCGCTGGTGCGGGTCCAGGTGGCGGAAGAGAACCTCGTGGTGCCTTTCCGTCGCAAGCTCCTCTGGCACGGCGACACCGCCGACCGCAGGCTGGTGGTGGGGGACCGTGTGGTGCTCCACGGGGAAAAGGGGCAGGCGGTGGTGGCGGAGGTGCTGCCGCGGAAGGCCACGCTCACCCGCAAGTCCCCGGGGGAGGAGCGTCCCCGGGTGATCGCCGCCAACGTGGACCAGGCGGTGGTGGTGATGGCCGCCAAGCTCCCGGAGCCCAACCCCCGGCTTTTGGATCGGCTTTTGGTGGCCTGCCACCACGCGGGCATCCACCCGCTGCTTTGCATCAACAAGGTGGACCAGGGGACCGAGCTGGTGGATCCCTGGATCGGCGATTACCAGGACGCCGGCTACGAGATCTTCCTCACCTCCGCCCGCACCGCCAGGGGCCTCGGCAACCTGCAGCGGGCGCTCGCCGGGAAAACCACGCTTTTCTGCGGCCCCTCGGGGGTGGGGAAGTCGGCGCTTTTGAACGCCATCCACCCCGGCTACCGCTTGCAGGAGGGCTCGATTTCCGAAGCCACCGGCAAGGGGCGCCACACCACCACCACCGCCCAGCTGCTGCCGCTCCCTGGCGGCGGGTTCGTGGTGGACACTCCGGGGATCCGCGAGTTCGGGCTTTGGGACCTGGCTCCGGAAGCGCTCGCCGCGCACTTCCCGGATATCGCCCGCTTCGCCGCGCAGTGTAGCTTTTCCAACTGCAGCCACGACCGGGAACCCGGCTGTGCGGTGCGGCAGGCGGTGGAGGAGGGGCGGCTTTCCTCCCGGCGCTACACCTCCTACCTCAAGCTGCGGTCCGAGCTGGCCGCGGGCGTCTACCGCCGCTAGGAGGCCCCGTGCCGCTGCCCAACCGAATCCTCCTGGCGCTGCTCTTGGGGGCGCTGGGAGGCATGGCGGGGCAGGCGCTGGCTCCCGGGAACCCGGCCCTGCTCTGGGTGGTGGCCAACCTGGCGGAGCCGCTCGGGCGGGTTTGGCTTTCGGCGCTGATCATGGTGGTGATCCCCCTGGTGGTTTCCACCCTCGCCACCGGCGTGGCGAACCTGGGAAGCTTGCGGGAGGTGGGGCGCATCGGCGCCATGACGCTTTTTTGCTTTCTCTGCCTCACCGCTGCCTCCTCCATCCTGGGCATCGCCGCGCTGCACATCGTGCGCCCCGGGGCGAGCCTCCCGGAAGCCACCAAGCAAGAGCTTATGGCCACCTTCGGGGCCGAGCTGGGGAAAGCCGGGGAGCTCGCTCGCGGCAGCCTCTGGCCGGAGCTCTTCCTCAAGCTGGTGCCCCGCAACCCGGTGCAAGCAGCGGCAGCCGGGGACATGCTGGCGGTGATCGTGTTCGCGCTCTTCCTCGGGCTGGGGCTGGCGGTGGCTGCCGAAAAAGGTGCTCCGCTGGCAGCTGTCCTGGAGGCCCTCGGCCACGCCACGGTAGCCATCATCTCGCTGGTGATGCGCGTGGCCCCCTGGGGGGTTTTCTGCTTGATCTTCGCGGTGGCGGCGCGCTTCGGCTGGCGCCTCCTCGCCACGCTCTCCTCCTTCGTGGCCACGGTCTTGGTGGCGTTGGCGGCGTTCCAGTTCCTGGTTTACCCTTTGGTGGTGAAGCTTTTCGCCAAGCGGAACCCCTGGGAGTTCCTGGCCCGCATCCGCCTGGTGATGCTCACGGCGTTTTCCACCTCCTCCTCCAACGCCACGCTTCCCACCACCATGCGGGTGGCCCAGGAAGAGCTGGGGGTTTCCCGGGAGGTGGCCGGGTTCGTGTTACCTCTGGGGGCCACGCTGAACATGAACGGCACCGCGCTCTTCGAAGGGGCCACGGTGCTTTTCTTGGCCCAGGTGTTCGGCGTACCGCTTTCGCTCAAAGCCCAGGCGCTGGTGGTGGTCATGGCGGTGCTCACGGCCATCGGCACCGCCGGCGTACCCGGGGGCTCGATCCCCTTGCTCATGATGGTGCTGGCCACCGTCGGGGTGCCTCCCGAGGGGATCGCCATCGTGCTAGGGGTGGATCGCTTCTTGGACATGTGCCGCACCACGCTCAACGTCACCGGCGACCTGGTGACCGCCACCATCGTGGAGCGCTTCTCCTGGCGGCGTTTCGAATCGGAGCGCTAGCTTTTTGCGCCAGCGCAAGGTCCCCGGGCAACGGCGGACCGATGATCCCAGGCGGGGAGGGACCATGGCGCGCGGCTGCCCAGTGGTGAGGCTGCGGCGGCACATCCAAGCCGGGTTTTTCTTCTGGACCGCTTTCATCGGCACGCTTTTTGCGCTTTGGGCGTTCGCCCACATGCGGGGAAAGACCCCGCCGGTACCCAGGCCTGCCGGGGTTGACGGTTTCTTACCCATCTCCGCCCTCATGTCGTTGCGGCTCTGGCTTGCCGGTGGCGGCGTTCACCCGGTGCACCCCGCTGCCCTGGCCATTCTCCTGGGGGCCATGGCCATGAGCTGGGTGGTGGCTCGCTCGTTCTGCTCGCACCTCTGCCCCGTGGGGGCGGTTTCCGAATGGCTGGGGAGGTTGGGCCGCAAGCTTTTGGGGAAAACCTGGGAGCTACCGCGCCTGTTGGATGTCCCGTTGCGGGGCCTCAAGTGGCTGCTTTCGGGCTTTTTCGTCTGGGCCACGTGGTTTTCCATGAGCCTCGCCCAGGTGAAGGCGTTCCTCGACAGCCCCTACAACCGGGTGGCCGACGTCAAACTGCTGCTGTTTTTCGCCGAGCCCTCGCGAATCACCGTGGCGGTGCTGGGGGTGCTGGTGGTGGCTTCGATCCTCGTGCGGGACTTCTGGTGCCGTTACCTCTGCCCCTACGGCGCGCTGGTGGGGGTGTTCGGCCGCTTCGCCCTCTGGCGCATCCGCCGCGACCCTGCCACCTGCACCGACTGCCGTCGCTGCACCAAGGTTTGCCCTGCCCGCCTGCCGGTGCACGCCCTGGAGGTGGTGCGGTCGGGGGAGTGCACCGGTTGCCAGGACTGCGTAGCAGCCTGCCCGGTGAACGGTTGCTTGCGCCTGGCGGGCCCGGGAAAGCTCGCGCTGCGGCCTGCCCACGGAGTGCTGCTGGCTTTCGGGGTGTACCTGGCGATCACCGGAGCGTTCCGTCTGGCGGGGCACTGGCGCGGCGCGGTCACCGAGGTGGAGTACGCGCGCAGGCTGCCGGAAATCCACTCCCCGCTTTACACCCATGTGGGGGGGATGGCGGGGGCCGAGCTACCCACCGGCCCCCCGGAGCTCGCCCCCGCTCACTGACCCCGGCTTTCGATTTCCCGGATCTTCAGGGCGAGCGCCACCACCGCCACGAGGATCACCGCCAGCGAGACCTTCAGGCCGTTGTGCCGGAAGCGCAGCTCCTCCTCCGCCGCTTTGGCAAGCCCTTCCGCCTTCGCCAGCGCTTGCTGCGCCTGGGAGGTCTGGGCTTCCACCCTGGCGCGGTTTGCGGTGTGCACCTCGTTGCGGGCCAGCACCAGCGCTTGGTGCGCCTCCTCCAGCTGCACCGCCGCTTCGTCCATGAGCATCCCCCGCGCCTCCAGCTGCTCTACCCGCGCGTGCGCCGCTTCCAGGCGCTTCACGGTCCCGTCCAAGGCCCCGAAAAGCGCGGCGGCTACCTGGGCACCTTGGTCGGAAGCGCTGTGGCAGCTGCCGCAAACCTGACCCTCCCCTACGCCGATCCAGCTGTCCTGGGGGGGCAGCACCTTGTGGTTGCCGTGGCACGCCTCGCAGGCCGGCTGCTCCAGCGCAGCGAAAGCGTCCTTGTGGGGGGAGAGGTCGAAGGCCTCCCGTTGGGTGAGGTGGCAGTTGCCGCACACGTTGGAAACCGAGGCAACCCCGGGCGGGGTAGCGCCGTGGGAGCCGTGGCAGTCGTTGCAGGTGGGGGCGGAGAGGTCGTTCTTCACCGTGAGCGCGTTGTAGTGCACCGACTGCTTGTAATCCGCCACCTCCTGGCCGGAAATGCGGTAGTTGGCCATAAGGGCCTTGTTCCCGTGGCAGCGCTCACAGGTTTCCACGATCCGCGTGGGGTACACCGGGGAGCGGGCGTCGCTGGCGGGGAGCACCCCGTGAGCCCCGTGGCAGGAAGCACAGGTGGCCACCCGGGTATCCCCTTTGGCCAGCCCCAGCCCGTGCTTCGAGGTGCGGTACTGCGCCAGTTGGTCCGTGGGGATGTTCGGGGCGTAGCGCAGCATGAAAGAGGCGTCGCTGTGGCAGCTGGCGCAAACTTCCGGGATCCGCTGCGCCGGGATCTTGCCCACGAACCCCTTCTTGGGATCCATGGCCTGCTGGGGGTCCTCGGCGGTGGGGTCGCCCCCGTGGCACCCGGCGCAGGTGATCCCCTGCCGGTGGTGGATGTCGTCCGCCGCCAGGGTGGCGGGGTGCTGCAGCCGCGGGTCGTCCAACGCCTGGTGACACTCGGTGCAGGTATCCTGAGCAGGCTTGCCCGGAGCACCCACCGCAGGAGAGGGCGGTGCTGCCAAGGCAGGCAACGCCAGGAGGAACAAGCTCGCTGCTGGCATCCACTTCATTTGAACACCCCCAGGTAGGAAAGCACCGTGAACGAAGCGATGTACAGCAAGACCACCCACCCCACCGCCAGCGCCCAGGGGTTGCGCGCACCCCGGGCCCGCCTCTTGTCCCAAAGCGGCGCCAGGAACCAGAAGAGCCCTCCCACGGTGAAGGCCGCGAGCCCGAGGATTTCCCCCTCGATCCCAGCCACCTTGGCGGGGAGCAGCTTCAGCGTTTCGAACATGAAAAGGAAGTACCACTCGGGCTTGATCCCCGCCGGGGCCGGGGCGAAGGGATCGGCTTTCTTCCCCAGCTCCCAGGGGAAGAACGCGGCCAGGGCCGCCAACAGCGCGAGCCCTACGAGCCAAACCATGGCCTCGCGCAGCACGAAGTTCGGGAAGAACGGGCGGGTGCGCACCGGCTTTTCCCCTTCGGGCACGTGAATCCCCTGGCGTTGGATGAACGCCAGGTGCAGCACGATGAGAAACGTGGTGATCATCGGCAGCACCGCCACGTGAATGCCGAAAAAGCGCGTGAGCGTGGCCCCGGTCACGTCCTCGCCGCCCCGCAGCACCTTGAGCAGCCAGTGCCCCACGAAGGGGACCTTGGAAACCATATCGGTGCCCACCCTGGTGGCGAAGAACGCCAGCTCGTTCCAGGGGAGGAGGTAGCCGGAAAAGCCGAAACCCAACGCCAACAGCAGGAGAGCCGCCCCGGTCCACCAGGTGAGCTCCCGGGGCTTCACGTAAGCCCCGGAAAAGAACACCGTGAACATGTGGACGAAGGCGGAAGCGATCATGAGGTTCGCGGACCAGGAGTGGATCGAGCGGATGAGCCAACCGAACGGCACCCGGGTCATGATGAACTGCACGCTCTCGAACGCCGCTTCTGCCGTGGGACGGTAGTAAAGCAGCAGCAGGATGCCGGTGGCCACTTGCACCGCGAAGAAGAACAGCGTGAGCCCGCCGAAGTAGTACATCCAGTCGTGACGGTGGCAGGGCACCGATTTTTCCTTGGCGAAGGCCAAGAGCGGCTGGAGGTCGTACCGCTCGTCCAACGCGCGCCAAAGCTTTTCCAAAAGCTTCATCTCAGGCTCCCCTGGTGACGTAGATGTCGTCGCCCACGATGTCCACCTTGAACGCCTCCAGCGGCCGCGGCGGGGGACCTTGGATGTTCTTCCCCTGGAGGTCGTAGTGGCCGTTGTGGCAAGCGCACCAGATGTGCTGGAAGTCGGAACGGTACTGCACGGTGCAGTTCAGGTGGGTGCAAATGCCGGAAAAGGCCCGCACCTCGCCGGCAGGGGTGCGCACCAGGATCCCGGGCTTGGCCCCGAAGCGGAAGATCTTCCCGCTGTTGGGGGGCAGCTCCGAGAGCTTGCCCGCCAGTACCCGGTTGGTGGGGGCCTCCGCCACCTCCGGGGGCAGCACGTAGCGGAATACCGGGTAAAGCGCTGCCGCTACCGTAGCGCCAAGGGATGTTCCCAGAAGCCAGTTCACGAAGGTTTTTCGCGAAACTTTCCGCTCTTCCGCCATGCCTGCTCCCTCCCAGCGCCAGACTGCATTATGAGACAGCCAGCGTTCGTGTCAAGGTGTGACGAAGTGCCCCGGCGATGCTTGGGGTAAGCTTGCGGCGGAGGCGGCATGCGGCTTTTGTTCGTGGGTGACGTGGTGGGAAAGGTGGGGCGCAGGCTGGTGCGGGAGCAGCTCCCCAAGTTGGTGGGGGAGCTTGCGGCGGATTTCGTGGTGGTGAACGTGGAAAACGCCGCTGGCGGTTTCGGGCTCACCGGGGAAGTTTGGAAGGAGCTGGCAGCGCTGCCGGTGGACGTGTTCACCTCGGGCAACCACATCTGGGACAAAAAGGAAACCGCGGGGATCCTCGATGCGGAGCCCCGGCTCCTGCGCCCCGCCAACTACCCCGACGGCAACCCGGGTCGCGGGGTGTGCGTGGCCCGGAGCCGGCGCACCGGGGTGCCAGTGGCGGTGCTCAACCTCCAGGGGCTCACGTTCATGACCCCCATGGAGTCACCGTTCCGCACCGCGGACCGGCTGCTGGCCTCGCTTCCCGCCGAGGTGAAGGTGATCCTCGTGGACATGCATGCCGAAGCCACCTCGGAAAAGCAGGCCATGGGCTGGTACCTGGATGGGAGGGTGAGCGCGGTGGTGGGGACGCACACCCACGTGCCCACGGCGGACGAGACCATCCTCCCCCAGGGGACCGCCTACATCACCGACGTAGGCATGACCGGTCCTTACCGTGGGGTGATCGGCTTCCGCCCCAAGGAGGTGCTGGAGCGGTTCCTCTACGCCACCCCCCGCTCCTTGGAGCCTGCCACCCAGGGGGCAGCCTTGGCGGGGGTGCTGGTGGAGGTGGACGCAAGCTCCGGCAAGGCCACGAGCATCGTGAGGGTTTTCCGCAGGGAGGAGGAATGATCGAAAAGCTGCCGGTTTCGGTGCTCCTCACCGCCGGCAACGAGGAGGCCATGCTCCCCGGGGCGCTGGCCTCGGTGCGGGACTGGGCTGCGGAGGTGGTGGTGGTGGTGGACGAGGCCAGCACCGACGCCACCGAAGCCCTGGCCCGGGAGGGAGGGGCGCGGGTGTTGCGCCACCCGTTCGTCTCCTCCGCGGAGCAGATCAACCTGGGCCTCGCCAGCTGCCAGCAGCCCTGGGTGCTGGTGCTGGATGCCGACGAGCGGGTCAGCGAGAAGCTCGCGGCGAGCATCGCTGCCGAGCTGCGGCAACCGCGTTTTCCAGCGTACGCGGTGCGGCGGCGCAACTGGGCCTTAGGCAGGAAGGTGCGCTTCGGGGACTGGGGGTTCGACTGGGTGGTGCGCTTGGTGCGGCGGGAGGTGCGCTTCGAACCCCGGGCGGTGCATGGGGTTGCCCAGGTGTCCCGCTTCGGCCGGCTGGCGGGGGAGCTCCACCACCTCACGTTCCGCTCCTTTCCCCAGTACCTCCCCAAGGTGGTGGACTACGCGCTCCGGGGGGCGCGGCAAGCCTTGGCTGAGGGGAAGCGGTGCTCCCTCCCCATGGCCGTGGCCCGGGCCGAATGGCGTTTTGTGCGCTCGTTCGTGCTGCGCCTGGGCTTTCTGGACGGCCACGTGGGGCTGGTGCTGGCGGTGCTGGCAGCTTACGGGACCTTCCTCAAGTGGGCCGCGGTTTGGTCCCGCATGGACGAACCTTGACCCGTGCCCGTAAAGAGGGGTGTGAGGGTTTTCCCGTGCCGCTTGCTGGTGGACCTGCCCAACTGGCTGGGTGATTTCGTCCACGCTCTCCCTGCCCTGGAGATGCTGCTTGCCGCCAACGCCCAGGGGGAGACCACGCTGCTCGTGCCCGCAGCGCACGTGCCCCTGGCCCGCAAGTTGGGGGTTGCGGTGCTCCCCCGGCCGGAAAAGGCTGGTCTGGCTTTCGCCAGGACGCTTCCGGCTTGCGATGTGGCGCTGAGCTTTCGCCATTCCACCCGGGCCAAGCTGTTGCTTTTTGGGCTGCGAGCCAAGGTGAAGCTGGCGAGCTCCGGGCGCGGGGCGGCGCTTTTGGGGCTTACCACCTTTGCGGTGGACCGGAGCCTCCACCAACGGCACGACCTGGACGGTGCCTTGCGTTTGTTGGGTTTGCCCGGGGTGGATGGCCAGCCGCCAAGATCGCTGCGCCAAGCCCGAAGGATGGTGCGTCCCCTCCGAGTGGTGCTGCTGCCAGGCTCGCACCGCGATTGCCGCAAGCGCTACCCCAAGGAAGGGTTTGCCCAGCTGGCCCAGGCTTTCGCCCGGCGGGGGCTGGAGGTGGTGGCGGTGGTGGGCCCCAGCGATGCCCCGCTCGGTGCCTGGCTGGCCGGGGCAGGGGGGTGCCGTCTCCTGCCGCCCACCGCGGGGCTGGCCGAGGTGGCGGGGTTTCTCGCCACGGTGCGGCTGGCCATCGGCAACGACACCGGGTTGACGCACCTGGCGGCGGCGGTGGGTTGCCCCACCATCGCGCTTTTCGGCCCCACCTCGCCTGGCCGTACCGCCCCCTCCCCGGGGCTAGCCCTCTGCGCCCCGGAGTTTGCCCGGCGGGGGTGGGAGGGGCTTCCCCTGGCCACGGTGCTGGCGGCTGCTTCCCGGGTGCTTGCGGGGGACTTGCACCCCGAGGCCAACGTGGCTATCATGAAGATCGGCGGTGGGCCGCTAGCTCAACTGGCAGAGCAAGGGACTCTTAATCCCTAGGTTGTAGGTTCGACTCCTACGCGGCTCACCATTTCGCCCGCGAAAGTGGCGGAACTGGTAGACGCGCGAGACTTAGGATCTCGTGGGGGCCACCCGTGGGGGTTCGAGTCCCCCCTTTCGCACCAAGACGAGGACCTCCATGACCTACGAAATCCAACACCCTTCCCCCTGCCTGGTGCGGCTCGTGGCCTCCGTACCCCCCGAGGAAACCAACCACGAAAGGCAGAAGGTCCTGCAAGAGTTCGCGCGCACCGCGCGCATCCCGGGTTTCCGCCCGGGGAAAGCTCCCCTGCGCCTGGTGGAAGCGCGGTTCGCCCAGGGCATCCGCGAGGAAACCGAAGAGCGCCTGTTGCGCAAAGCCTGGGATGAAGCGGTGGCCGAGGCCAAGCTGCGGGTGGCGAGCCCCCTGGGCGTGCTGGAGGCCCGCTGGGAGGAGGACGGGGGGTTTCGCTTCACCGGCGAGTTCGAGGTGTACCCCCAGGTGAGCTTGCCGCCCTTGGAAGGGTTCCAGCCCCCCTCCATGGAGCTGGAGCCCAGCGAGGAAGAGGTGGAAAAGTTCCTCCAAGGCCTGGCCCAGCGGCACGCCACCTGGCAGGGGGTGGAGGAGGGGCAAGCGGAGGACGGCATGCTGGTGGAGGCGGAGGTGGAGGGTTCGTTCCCCCAGGGGGGCGGCGAGCCGTTCCGGGAGGAGCTGGCGGTGTTCGAGCTGGGGGCGGGGGAGGTTTACCCGGAAATCGAAGCCGCGGTGCGGGGGCTCGCCCTGGGGGGCGAGGCGGTGGCCCGGCGGGAGGTGCCCAAGGGCGACCAGGAAGGCACCGTGCCCGTGGAGTACAAGCTCAAGCTCAAGGGGTTGCGCCGCAAGGTGGTTCCCGAGGTGGGGGAGGAGCTGGCGAGCCACGTGGGCGTGGAAGGGGGTTTGCCAGCGCTGCGGGAGAAGGCGCGGGAGGCGCTGCGCCGGGGCAAGGAGCGGGAGCGCGCCCGAGCGTTCCGGGAAGCGCTGGTGAGCTACCTGCAAGGTGGCGAGCCGCTGCCGCTGCCTCCGCGGGTGGTGGAGGAGGAAACCCGCAAGGCTGCTGTGCGTTACGCGGAAAACCTCTACCGGCAGGGGGTGGACGTGGAAAAGCTGGACTGGAAGGAGCTCACCCCCAAGCTGCAAGCGGCGGTGGAGGCGCGTTTGCGGGAAGAGCTGGAGTTGGACCAGTTGGCCACCGAGCTGGGGGTGGAGGTGAGCGAGGAGGAGGTGGACGCCGCGGTACGCCGGGAGGCCCAGGAGGCTGGGGTCCCTTTCGGCGAGCTGAAGGGCAACCTGGCGAAAAGCGGTGGCCTGGCGCGGATCCGCGCTATCCTTCGCCGTGAGCGGGCGGTGACCAAGGCCTTGGAGCCGCTGCTCGGGGAAAGGTGAGCATGCTGGTACCGATCGTCGTGGAGCAAACGCCCAGGGGGGAGCGGGCCTACGATATCTTCTCCCGGCTGCTGAAGGACCATGTGATCTTCCTGGGGGAGCCCATAGACGATCACGTGGCTTCCCTGGTCATCGCGCAAATGCTGTTCTTGGAAGCGGAAAACCCTAACCGGGACATCTCGCTCTACATCAACTCCCCGGGGGGCTCGATCTCCGCGGGGCTGGCGATTTACGACACCATGCAGTACGTGAAGCCGGACGTGGCGACGATTTGCGTGGGCCAGGCCTCTTCCATGGCCGCGGTGCTGCTGGCCGGGGGTGCCAAGGGCAAGCGCATGGCGTTGCCCCACGCCCGGGTGCTGCTCCACCAGCCGCTGATGTACGGCCTGGGGGGGCAAGCCACGGACATCGATATCCACGCCAAGGACATCCTCCGGCTGCGGCAGCGCTTGAACGAGATCCTCGCTGCCCATACCGGTCAACCGCTGGAGAAGATCAACGCGGATACCGAGCGGGACTTCATCCTCGAGGCCAAGGATGCCTTGGAGTACGGCCTCATCGATCGGGTCATCGCCCGGCGGGAGGAGCCGGTTTCTGGGAGCAAGAAGGTGTAGAATGCCGGTGGAGACGCTCCCATGGTGAGCCGCGAAGGTCGTGACCACTTGCTCCGGTGCAGCTTCTGCAACAAATCCCAGCGGGAGGTGCGGAAGCTCATCGCCGGGCCCAACGTCTACATCTGCGACGAGTGCGTGGATGTTTGCTTGGACATCATCGCCGAGGACCGGGCCCGGGAGGCGCGGGAGTCCCACAGGGGACTGCCCAAGCCCGAGGAGATCAAGGAGTTCCTGGACCAGTACGTGATCGGCCAGGAGCAAGCGAAGAAGAAGCTGGCGGTGGCGGTTTACAACCACTACCGCCGCATTGATTACCTGAGCTCCACCCCCCGCCCCGAGGTGGAGCTTTCCAAGTCCAACATCCTGCTCATCGGCCCTACGGGGACCGGGAAGACGCTTTTGGCGCAAACCCTGGCCCGGCTTTTGGACGTGCCGTTCACCATCGTGGACGCCACCACCCTCACGGAAGCTGGCTACGTGGGGGAAGACGTGGAGAACATCCTGCTGCGGCTCTACCAGGCGGCTGACGGCGACCGGGAGCGGTGCGAGCGGGGCATCGTGTACATAGACGAAATTGACAAGATCGCCCGGAAGCAGGACTCCCCTTCGATCACCCGGGACGTCTCCGGGGAGGGGGTGCAGCAGGCGCTCTTGAAGATCCTCGAGGGGACCGTGGCCAACGTGCCGCCCCAGGGGGGTCGGAAACACCCCCACCAGGAGTTCTTGCAAATCGACACCACCAACATCCTTTTCATCTGCGGTGGGGCGTTCGTGGGGCTGGAGGACATCGTGGCCCGGCGGCTGAACCAGAAGTCGTTGGGGTTCGAGGCGCGGATCATAAGCCGCGAGGAGCGATCCGCCTCGGAGCTGCTGCAGCAGGTGCACCCCGACGACCTCATCAAGTTCGGCATGATCCCCGAGTTCGTGGGGCGGGTGCCGGTGATCGCCGCGCTCCACGAGCTGGATCTCAAAGCGCTGGTGCGCATCCTCACCGAGCCCAAGAACTCCCTGGTGAAGCAGTACGAGACCATGTTGGGGTTCGAGGGGGTGAGCTTGCGCTTCACCCAGGACGCGCTGGAGGCCATCGCTGCCGAAGCGCTGGCGCGGAACGTGGGTGCCAGGGGCTTGAAAATAATCCTCGAAGAGCTCATGTTAGACGTGATGTACCAGGTGCCCTCGCGCACCGATGTCACGGAAATCGTGATCACGCGCGAGGTCGTGGAGCGGCGGGTGCCACCGCTGGCTTCCATCCGCAAAGCCGGGTAGATCCAAGCCCCTGGGAATCGGCAAAGGAGAAGCTATGCACGAGGTCAAGAAGGAGTGGTTTCCCGTAGTGCCGCTGCGGGACATGGTGGTGTTTCCGAGCATGAAGGCCGCGTTCGTGGTGGGCCGGCCTGGATCGGTGGCGGCGTTGAAGCGCGCCGTGGAGGAAAAGGACAAGCGGCTGTTCCTGGTGACCCAGAAGGACCCCCAGCAGGACGAGCCAGGGCCCGGCGATGTGTACGAGGTTGGGGTCATCGCCACGGTGCTGCAGTACGTGACCTTCCCCAACGGCACCATCAAGGTGGGCGTGGAAGGGCTGATGCGCGGCAAGTGGTCCGAGTTGCGGGCCCGGGAAGGGGTGGGGTTCGAGGCGGAAGTGACGCCGGTACCCCCGAAGCGGGTGCAGGACCCACGGGTTTCCCGCTACCTGGCGCAGCTCACCGGGCTTTTCCAGCAGTACGCCCGGCTCTCGCAGCAGGTGGGGGCGGAAACCGTGCTGGCGGACCTGCAAACCGAGGACCCCGAGCGTTTCGCCGACGTGCTGGCCTCGGTGCTGGCCATCTCCACCCAGGAAAAGCAGGAGCTCCTCGCCACCCTGAACCCCCTGGAGCGCTTGGAAAAGCTCAACGACATCCTCGACCTGGAGATCGAAAAGCTCAACATAGACCGCCGGCTCAACGCCAAGGTGAAGAAGCAGATGGAGAAGGCCCAGCGGGAGTACTACCTCTCGGAGAAGATCAAGGCCATCAACGAGGAGCTGGGCCGCCAGGATACCCGGGAAGAGCTGGAGCAGCTGGCCAAGAAGATCGAGGAAGCGGGGATGCCTAAGGAGGCCAAGGAAAAGGCCTTGGCGGAGCTGAAGCGGCTCGAGGGGATGGCCCCCATGTCCGCCGAGGCCACGGTTTCCCACACCTACATTGACTGGCTGCTGGCGGTTCCTTGGAAGAAGGCCAGCAAAGAGATCCGCGACATCAAGCGTGCCGAGCAGGTGCTAAACGAGGACCACTACGGGCTGGAGAAGGTCAAGGAGCGGATCTTGGAGTTTTTGGCGGTGCGCCAGCTGGTGAAAAAGCCTAAGGGCACGATCCTCTGCTTCGTGGGGCCCCCGGGGGTGGGGAAAACCTCCCTGGCCAAGTCCATCGCTCGGGCCACGGGGCGGAAGTTCGTGCGGCTTTCCCTGGGCGGGGTGCGGGACGAGGCGGAGATCCGCGGGCACCGCCGTACCTACATCGGGGCGTTTCCCGGGCAAATCATCCAGATGATGAAGAAGGCCGGGACCGTGAACCCGGTGTTCCTCCTGGACGAGGTGGACAAGCTGGCGGCGGATTTCCGCGGGGACCCGGCGGCGGCGCTGCTGGAGGCGCTGGATCCGGAACAGAACCACGCGTTCCTCGACCATTACCTGGACGTGGAGTACGACCTCTCCAAGGTCTTCTTCATCTGCACTGCCAACGTCACCCACACGATCCCTCCCGCGCTTCTGGACCGCATGGAGGTGATTCAGCTCTCCGGCTACACCCACCAGGAAAAACTGCACATCGCCCAGCAGTACCTGGTGAAAAAGCAAATCGAGGCCCAGGGGCTTTCCAAGTACCAGGTGCGCTTTACCGACGAAGCCATCAAGCTGCTCATCGAGCGCTACACCCGGGAAGCGGGGGTGCGCAACCTGGAGCGGGAGATCGGCTCGGTGTGCCGCAAGCTGGCCCGGGAGGTGCTGGCCAAGAAGCTCCCCCCCGGCACCGAGCTGGTGGTCACCGACGAGCGGGTGAGGGAGCTTTTGGGCAAGCCCCGGTACCGCGTGAGCCAGGCGGAAAAGCAAAGCCAGATCGGCGTGGCCACCGGCCTCGCCTGGACCGAGGTGGGGGGCGAGATCCTCGCCACCGAGGTGACGCTCATGAAGGGCAAGGGCAACCTCACGCTCACCGGCCAGCTCGGGGAGGTGATGCAGGAATCCGCCCGGGCGGCGCTTTCCTACGTGCGCTCCCGGGCCGTGACGCTCCCCATCCCCGCGGACTTCTTCGAGCACCACGATATCCACATCCACGTGCCTGAGGGCGCGATCCCCAAGGACGGCCCTTCTGCGGGGATCACCATGGCCACCGCGCTGCTCTCCGCGGTGGCAGGGGTCCCGGTGCGCCAGGACATCGCCATGACCGGGGAAATCACGCTCCGGGGCAAGGTGCTGCCGGTGGGCGGGATCAAGGAAAAGGTGCTGGCGGCTTTTCGGGCGGGCATCGCCGAGGTGGCGCTTCCCCAGGAAAACGAGAAAGACCTGGAGGAGATCCCCGAAGAGGTGCGCGGGGTGATGACGTTCCATCTGGTTTCCCACATGGACGAGCTCATCCCGTTGGTCCTGGATGGGCCGCTCCCCGCGGCTGCCGGCGGCACCCAAGCGGAGCTTCCGGCCCAAGCTGGGCAGCCGGCCCACTAGGGGGCGAACTTGTGGTGGTACAATTGCGCGCCTGCGTGGCGGACCTCCGGGAAGCTCCCCGGGAGCCCTGGCCGCAGGTGGCCTTCGCTGGCCGCTCCAACGTGGGGAAGTCCAGCTTGCTCAACCGCTTGTTCGGTCGCAAGCTGGCAGAAGTCAGCAAGACCCCCGGCAAGACGCGCACCCTCAACTTCTACGCGGTGGACAACCGCTGCTTTTTCGTGGACTTGCCGGGGTACGGGTTCGCCGCGGTGGCCAAGCAGCAGCGGCAGGCCTGGGGGCAACAGGTGACCGAGTACATCGCCTCGGAGCCTCGGTTGGAGCTGGTGGTGGCGTTGGTGGACCCCCGGGTCCCCACCTCCCCCTTGGACCAGGCGCTCCTGGCCCTTTGCCGCGAGGCGCGAAGGCCGGTGTTGGTGGTGCTCACCAAGGCCGATGCGCTTTCCCGGGGCGCTTTGGCCAGGGAGCGGCAGCGGGTGCAGAAGGAGCTTTGCTTGGAAACACCCCCCTTGACCTTCTCCGCCCGCACCGGGGAGGGCAAGAGAGAGCTTGTCTCGGCAATCGCCCGGCGGCTTTCGGTGCCGCTTCTGGGTTGAAATCGCAAACGAGGGAGTGACGCCCATGGCACAGGAAGAAAAAGCGAAAACCGCGCGGCGCGGTCGGCGGCGGCGGGAAGACCCCGAACCCGAAGGGCTTCCGGTGGTGCTGGAAGAGGAGGAGGCGCTCGCCGCCGAAGCCCCCGCCGAGCAGGGGCAACGGTTCAACATCCGCGTCCTCAAGGACATGTCCATCGGCCAGCTCACGGACATCGCCCGGGAGCTGGGGGTGGAGAACCCCGCGGGGATGCGCAAACAGGAGCTGATCTTCAAGATCCTCCAAGCGCAAACCGAGCGGGAAGGGCTCATCTTCGGCGAGGGGGTGCTGGAAATCCTCCCCGACGGGTACGGCTTTCTCCGCGCCCCGGACTACAACTACCTCCCCGGACCCGACGACATTTACGTTTCGCCGTCGCAGATCCGCCGCTTCAACCTGCGCACGGGGGACACGGTGTCCGGGCAGATCCGCCCGCCCAGGGAAGGGGAGCGCTACTTTGCGCTCATCAAGGTGGAGGCGGTGAACTTCGAGCCCCCGGAGGTGGCCCAGGAGAAGATCCTCTTCGACAACCTCACCCCGCTCTACCCCATGGAGCGCATCAACTTGGAGCTGGAGGGGAACCTCACCTGCCGGGTCATGAACCTCCTCACCCCCATCGGCAAAGGGCAGCGGGGGCTGATCGTGGCGCCGCCGCGAACCGGCAAGACCATGATGCTCCAAGCCATCGCCAACGCCATCACCACCAACCATCCGGAGATCGTGCTCATCGTGCTGCTCATTGACGAGCGGCCCGAGGAGGTAACCGACATGCAGCGCTCGGTGAAGGGGGAGGTGATCTCCTCCACCTTCGACGAGCCCGCGTACCGCCACGTCCAGGTGGCCGAGATGGTGCTGGAAAAGGCCAAGCGCCTGGTGGAGCACAAACGGGACGTGGTGATCCTCCTGGACTCCATTACCCGCTTGGCCCGGGCCTACAACACCGTGGTGCCCCCCTCGGGGAAGGTGCTCTCCGGCGGCGTGGATTCCAACGCCCTGCAGAAGCCCAAGCGCTTCTTCGGCGCGGCCCGGAACATCGAGGAGGGAGGCTCGCTGACGATCATCGGCACCGCGCTCATCGACACCGGATCTCGCATGGACGACGTGATCTTCGAGGAGTTCAAGGGCACCGGCAACATGGAGGTGCACTTGGACCGCAAGCTCGTGGAAAAGCGCATCTTCCCGGCCATAGATATCCACAAGTCCGGCACCCGCAAGGAGGAGCTGCTGCTGGAGCCTTGGGAGCTGAAGCGCGTCTGGGTACTGCGCAAGGTGCTCACGCCGCTTTCCACGGTGGAAGCCATGGAGCTGCTCCTGGAGCGGCTGGAACGCACCCGCACCAACCGGGAGTTCCTGGAGTCCATGTCCCAAGGGGGCTAGCGGGTGCCCCCCACCCGCATCGTGGGCGTGAGCTTCCTCAACGCCAGGCCTCTTCTGGCCGGGTTGGAAGCTGGTCTCCCTGCGCCGTTCGCCTACGAGTTCACGGTGGCCGAGCCCGCGGTGTGCGCCGCGCTGCTGGAGGCCGGTACTGCCCAGGTAGGGCTGGTGCCGGTGGCGGCGCTGCCGGCTTTGCCCCAGGTGTGGGCCTACCCGCACCTGGGCATCGCCGCCGCGGGGGAAACCACCTCGGTGCTGCTGGTGGCCAAGGTGCCGCTGCCCCGAGTGCGGGTGCTGGCGGCCCATACCGCTTCCCGCACCTCGGTAGTGCTCGCCCGCCTGCTCCTGGCCGCGCTCCACGGTGTCCGCCCCACGGTGGTGCCGGCGGTGCCCCCGGTGGAGGCGATGCTGGGCTCGGCCGATGCCGCGGTGATCATCGGCGATGCGGCCATGGCGTGCCCCTCCCCTGATGGCCTCGCCCGCTACGACCTGGCGGCCATGTGGCGGCGCTGGCGCGGGCTGCCGTTCGTCTTTGCCCTCTGGGGGATCGCCTCCCCCGTGCCTTCCTGGGTTCCCGAGCTCCTGGAAGGCTCTTACGCGTACGCCCAGCAACGCTGGGAGGTACTTCTGCCCCGGTGGGCCCAGCAGCACGGTGCGGGCCTGCCCCGCACCCGGGAGTACCTGGAAAACCGCCTGCGTTTTCGCCTGGGGGAGGCGGAGCGGCGAGCCGTGCAGGAGTTCCTCCAGCTTGCCGCGGAGTTTGCCTTGCTGCCAGCTCGAGAGGAGATCTTTTGGCATGGATGAGGTGAAGGAGCTTTTGGCGCGGGCTGTCGCTGGCAAGCGAGTCGGGCGGGAGGAGCTTTTGACGCTGTTCCGAAAGGCCTGCCTCCACGATTTGGGGGAAGCGGCCACCGCGGTGCGCTTTGCCCACAACCCCGAGCCGGTGGTGACCTACATCATCGATCGAAACATCAACTACACCAACGTTTGCGTCTACCGCTGCAAGTTCTGCGCCTTTTACCGCAAGCCGGTGGACCCCGACGCTTACGTGCTTCCCTTCGACGAGCTGGCCAGAAAGGTGGAGGAAACCTTGGCGGCGGGCGGGACCGGCATCCTCCTCCAGGGGGGGGTGCACCCTTCGCTGCGCTTGGACTTCTACGAGGGCATGCTGCGCTTGCTGCGGGAGCGCTTCCCCGAGGTGCACCTCCACGCCTTTTCGGCGCCGGAAATCGCCTTCCTCTCCCGGGTGCACCAGCTGCCGGTGCGGGAGGTGATCCGCCGCCTGCAGGAGGCGGGGCTCGCCTCGATCCCCGGGGGCGGGGCGGAAATCCTCGAGGACCAAACCCGCAAACGCATCTGGTCCCATGCCAAGGCCTCCACCGAGGAGTGGCTCGAGGTGCATCGGGAAGCCCACGCCCTGGGGTTGCGCACCACCGCCACCATGATGTTCGGCGTGGGCGAGGACGTGGAGGCCAGGGTGGAGCATTTGCTGCGGGTGCGGGAGCTCCAGGACGCCACAGGCGGCTTCACCGCCTTCATCCCCTGGACGTTCCAGGAAGAAAACACGGCGCTGGAGGGCCAGGTCGCCACCTCCGGCGGCTACGACTACCTCCGGACCCTGGCGATCTCTCGCCTGGCCCTGGACAACTTCCAGCACGTCCAGGGCTCCTGGCTCACCCAGGGGCCGAAGATCGGCCAGCTCTCGCTGTTTTTCGGGGCCGACGACCTGGGTTCCATCATGCTGGAAGAAAACGTGGTGGCTGCGGCCGGCGTGCACAACCGCTTGGACCAGCACACCATGGAGCGGTTGATCCGCGACGCGGGGTTCACCCCTCGCCAGCGCCGCACCCTCTACGAGCCGCTATGAGCTTTTTTCGGCAGGTCGCTTGGGGCGAAATCCTCCCAGCTGCCTCGGCCGCCCTTGCTTTCCTTCTGATCGCCGGGTTCTTGGGCGCGCGGCTGCGCCAGCTCTTCCGCAACCCCCTTCCTCCCAGCCTCCGCTTGCCCGCCGACGTGCTCGCTGGCCTCTGGACCATGGCCACTGCTTTCTGGCTTTTGGCGATGGTCCGGCAGCTGAGCCGCACCTCCCTGGCTGCGGTGCTGCTGCTGGCGGTGCTGGCCGGGCGTTTCCGCGGAACAGGCTGGAGCCTCCAAACGCTTTCCGCTCCCGCGCTGGCTGGTGCGGTGTTGCTGCCCATGGCGCTGGCGCCCCCGTTCTTTTACGACGCCTTGGTGTACCACCTGGGGTTGCCTTGGCAGGCCCTGCTGGAGGGAGGGTTTTTTCCGCACCCCGAAAACGTCTTCGCCACCTTTCCCACCCTGGCGCAGCTGGTGGCTCTGCCGTTTTTGGCTTTTGGCTTGCCTCGCGGGGTGGGCGTTGTGCACCTTTCGATGTTCGTGCTGGCTGGAGCGGTGGTGGCGGCATTGGCCAAAAGGGCAGGCGCCAAACGGCGGGGGGCGATCGCCGCGTTCGCCCTGGTGCTCGTGCCGATCTATGTTCTGGTCCCTGCGCTCCCTGCTGCGGAAGGCTACGGTGTGCTGGCGGTCAGCTTGCTTTTGGCGCCCCTGCTCTACTCCCGTCTCGCGCCGTTCGTTTTAGGCTTCTGGGCTGGGTTCGCGGTAGCGGCACGGCTGCAAGCGTTGCCGTTCGCGGCGCTCACGTTGCTCCTCGGGGTTCGAAACCGGCGGGCGTTGGTGGGGGTGGCGGCTTCCGCCCTGGTGGCCGCAAGCCTCTGGTGGGCCAAGAACGCAGTGCTCTTGGGGAACCCGCTGCTGCCCGTGGGGTGGGGTGGTCCGGGGATCGAGGCGTTCAACCGGGACTCGGTACGGGTGCTCGCCATGGGGGGCTCGTACTGGGATGCCTTGGCAGCCGTGGCTCGAACCCTTCTTCCCCACGCCTCCTATCTGGCCCCGTTGCTGCTTTCCGGTGTTCTCGCCTCGTTGGGACCAGGGCCCCGGGTGTGCGGGAAGCTCGCCTTGCTGGTGCTGCTGGGCTTGCCTGTCTGGGCCTACCTGGGGCTGGTGACGCGGTACCTGGCGGCCTGGGTTCCTCCCCTGTTGCTCTGGACGGCGCTGGGCCGGAGCAACGCGGCGCGGGTGGGCTCTTCCCTGGCCTTGGTCACTGCAGCGGCGCTCGGCCTCGCGGTGAGCTTGCGGGAGCTGGGCAGGTGGGGTGGGCCCCAGCTCTTCGGGGGTACTGGGGTAGCGGAGCGCGAGTTTGTTTTCGCCAACCCGTTTCCCGCCTTCGCGGCGGCTCGGGTGCTGCCGCCGGAGGCGAAGGTGCTATTCGTGGGCGAGGCTCGGGGCTACGGTTTTCCGCGCCGCTTCGTGGCCCCTTCGTACTTGGACCTCCACCCCCTCGCCTCGCTGCTTGCCGCTGGAAGCGATGGCGAGGTGCGAGAGAAGCTGCGGCAGGCAGGTTTCACCCACCTTCTGGTGAATTGGGCGGAGCTGCGGAGGCTTACCCAGGGGTACCCTTGCGCCCCGTGGCCGCAGCCTCATGGAGAGTCGCGGTTTCTCGCGTTCGTGGGAAGCCTGGGCCCTCCCCGGATCGCGATGGCCCCGGTTGCGGTGTACGAGCTGGCTGGGGGGGACTGAGCTCGAGGCGGTTGGCCTAGGTCCCCCGGATCGGGCTATGGGCGGCGGGCACCTTGGCGGTTGACGGGTAGCGGGAAGTTGTGCTAAAAAGCTTTCCCCTCGCCAGGAGGGGGCGGATTTCGTGTGAGGTGACGATGTACGCGATCGTGGAAGCGGGTGGGAAGCAACACAAGGTGGAGGTAGGCCAGCGGCTTTTGGTGGAGCGGATCTGGCCGCAAGCGGCGCCGGGAACCCAGGTGGTGTTCGATCGGGTGCTCATGGTGCGTACGGAAAGCGCGGTGAAGCTGGGCACCCCCACCGTGGCCGGCGCTGCGGTAAAGGCCACGCTCTTGCGCGCGCTGCGTGGCGAGAAGATCATCGTTTTCAAGAAAAAGCGGCGCAAGGGGTACCGCCGCACCAAGGGCCATCGGCAGAACCTCTACGAGGTTCGCATCGACGCCATCGAGGCGTGAGGAGGCGTTATGGCGCACAAGAAGGGTCAAGGTTCGAGCCGCAACGGGCGCGACTCCCACGCCCAGAGGCTGGGGGTCAAGCGGGGCGATGGCGAGCTGGTGCTCCCAGGGACCATCATCGTGCGGCAGCGGGGGACCCGCTGGAAGCCTGGCACCGGCGTGCGGCGCGGCGGCGACGACACGCTGTACGCCGCCATTGCTGGCCGCGTGCGTTTCCGCGATCGGGGGCGCCTGGGTCGCTTCGTGAGCGTGGAGCCGGTGCAGTAGGCTTCCGGCGCTTGCCATTCTCTTTGCTTTCGCGCAAAACCTCTTGGCCGGCCACCTCCGGCAAGGACCAAAAGCTTTCCCAGCATGTTTCTCGATGAGGTTCGCCTGCGGGTCAAGGCCGGCGACGGGGGACGGGGGTGCGTCTCGTTCCGCCGGGAGAAGTACGTGCCCCGGGGCGGACCCGACGGGGGGGACGGGGGGCGCGGTGGGCACGTGATCCTCCGGGCCACCCCGGAGTACAACACGCTGGCCCACCTCTACCACCGCCACGTGGTGAAGGCATCCCGGGGCGAACACGGCCGGGGCTCCAACCAGAGCGGGGCTTCCGGGGAGGACGTGGTGATCCTCGTCCCCTGCGGGACCGTGGTGCGGGACCTGGAAACCGGGGAGGTGCTGGCGGACCTGGTGAGTCCGGGTCAGGAGGTGGTGGTGGCCCGAGGTGGGCGGGGGGGTCGAGGGAACCAGCACTTCGCCACTCCCTCCCTCCAGGCGCCGCGTTTTGCCGAGGACGGGGAGCAGGGGGAGGAGCGTCTGCTGCAGCTGGAGCTGAAGCTCTTGGCGGACGTGGGGCTGGTGGGGCTGCCCAACGCGGGCAAATCCACGTTGCTTTCCCGTATCTCCGCCGCCAGGCCGAAGATCGCCGACTACCCGTTCACCACCCTGGAGCCGCACTTGGGCGTGGTGCGCTGGGGAGAGCGCTCGTTGGTGTTCGCCGATATCCCCGGCCTCATCGCCGGGGCCTCCCAGGGGGCTGGCCTGGGGCATCGCTTCCTCAAGCACATCGAGCGCTGCCGGATGCTGTTGCACCTTGTGGACCTGGCCTCGCCGGAGCCGGTGGCCCAGCAGGTGGCCACGATCCGCGGGGAACTGGCTGCCTTCGATCCCTCCTTGCTGCGGCGCACCACGCTCTTGGTGGGAACCAAAGCCGACGCTCTCGCCGACCCTGGTAAGCTCGAGGAGCTAGCTTCCTTTGCCCGGGAGCTAGCGCTAAGCTTTGTGGTGATCTCCGCTGTGACCGGCAGCGGGCTGCCGACGCTGTTGCGGGAGGTTTTCCAGCGGGTGGAGCAAGCTTGAGGAGGGTGGCGGTTTTCGGCGGGTCGTTCGACCCGGTGCATTTGGGGCACCTGGTTCCCACGGTGGGGGCCATGGAAACCTTCGGCTTTGCCCAGGTGGTTTTCATCCCCGCTTACGACCCGCCCCACAAACCCGGGGGGCTTCTGGCCCCTTACTCCCACCGTTTCGCGATGCTGGCGCTGGCCACCCAGCCCTACGAGCGGTTCTTCGTTTCCGACCTGGAGATGGGCAGGCCTGGCCCCACCTACACCGTGGACACCTTAGCGGCGTTCGCTGCCCGCTGCAGCGACGCCGAGCTCTACTTCCTCCTGGGCAGCGACTCGTTCTCGCAAATCACCACTTGGCACCGCTGGGAGGAGCTGGTGGAGATGGCGCACCTGGTGGTGCTCCACCGCGCCACGGTATGGGGCGAGGAGCTTTTCGCCAAGTTGCCGGAAAAGCTGCGAGCCAGGCTGGTGCCCGTGCAGCTGTTTGCCCAGGTCCCCGACCCGCCCCGGGGGGCCAAGGCCGTGTACCTCTTGGAGCACGAGCCTTTTCCGGTTTCCGCTTCGCTGATCAGGCAGCGGCTCGCGGCGGGGCAAACGATTTCCGAGCTGGTGCCCCCGGAGGTCCACCGCTGGATCGTGAAGTACGGCCTGTACCACCAACGTCCCCATGGATGCTGAGCTGCTCGCCCGCTTGCGCCAGGTGACGGCGGCCATAGAGGCGAAGAAAGCCTACGACCTCCTGGCCTTGGACGTTTCCGGGAAGACCTCCATCGCCGATGCGTTCCTCCTCTGCTCGGTGGGCTCCTCCCGCCAGGCCCAAGCGGTGGCCGACGAGGTGGACCGGGTGATGAGCCAAGCGGGCGTGCACGCGCTTTCGGTGGAGGGGTACCTCCACGGCACCTGGATCCTCATGGACTACGGCGATTTCGTGCTGCACATCTTCCAGGAGGAGCGCCGAGAGTACTACGGGCTGGAGCGGCTTTGGGGGGACTGCCCGGACATCACCACGCTGCTCCGCAGCCCACGGCCATGACGCCGCTTTTTGCCAGCGCCAACGACCAGGCGCGCCGGCTGGCCCGGGAGCTGGCGCGCTACGCCACCACACCGCTGCCGCTGCTTCTGGAGGGGGAAACCGGCACCGGCAAGAGCTTCCTGGCCCGGCGCATCCACCGCCGCAGCCGCCCGGGGAAGCCGTTCGTGGTGGTGGACTGCGGCGCGATCCCCGAAACGCTCTTGCCCGCGGAGCTTTTCGGCCACACCGCCACAGCGTTCACCGATGCGGGAAGGGAGCGGAAAGGGTGGCTGGCCCTGGCCAAGGACGGCACGTTGGTCCTGGATCGCGTGGACGCCTTGTCCCCCGCCTCCCAAGCGGTGCTGCTGCGCTTTCTGGAGGAGGGAAGGTTCTTCCCCCTGGGTGCTGCGAGCCCCCGCCCGTTTTCCGCCCGGGTCATCGCCCTCGCCGGGCCGGGGCTTGGCGCAAAGCTCGAGGAGGGGAGCTTCCGCAGCGACCTCTACCACCGCCTGGCTGGTTTTCACGGGCAGCTGCCGCCGCTGCGGCAGCGCCGGGAGGACATCCTCCCGCATGCCCGGGCGTTTTTGGCGAAAAAAGCCCCGGGTTTTTCCCTCGCTGCCGAGGCGGAAGCGCTGCTTTTGGCGTACCCCTGGCCCGGGAACTTCCGGGAGCTGGAGGCGGTGCTGCACCGGGCGGCGCTGCGTGCCCGGGGGAGCGTGGTGGGGGTGGGGGAGCTGGAGCTGCCGCTTTTTTCCTGGGATGCGGTGATCCCGGCCTTGGCCCAGCGGCGGGCGAGCATGGAGGAGGCCAGCAAGCTGTACGCGCTGTTCGTGCTGGCGGCGGAGGGCGGCAACGTGAGCCGCGCCGCCAAGGTCCTGGGGGTTTCCCGGCGGACCCTGATCCGCCTGCGGCGCGGAAGGTGAGGGCGATACGCCTTTTGTACGTGGGCTCCCGCCCCGATCCCCGCTGGGAAGCGCTGGCCGAGGAGTACCGCGGGCGGCTTCGTCGGCAGGTGGCGTGGCAGGAGCTGCGGCTGCCGCTGGCTGCCGGCCGCAAGCAGGACCCCGCGGGGGCGCGGGAGCGAGAGGGCCGGGCGCTTTTGGCGCACCTAGGCCCCAGGGAGAAGCTCGTGGCCTTGGACGAGCGGGGGGAGCTCTGGAGCACCGAGGGCTTGGCCCGCTTCCTTTCCACCCACCTGGCCACGGGGGATCTGGTTTTCGCCCTGGGCTCGGACCTGGGGCTTTCCCCCGAGGTGCTGGCCAAAGCCCATGCTCGCTGGTCGCTTTCCCCGTTGACCTTGCCCCACGAGATGGCCCGGGTGGTGGTGATGGAGCAGCTTTACCGCGCCCTGGACCTGCTTTCCGGCGGCAAGTACCACCGGGTGGGTGGGGTATAATCGCCGAGGCTGGAGGGTGCGGTGAGCGTGCTGGAGACAAGCGATCTGCAGGCGATCAAGCAGGAGCTGGAAGCCAAGCGGCAGGAGATCCTCGAGGGCATTGCCCGCGCGCGGGCGCTGGGCCAGGTGGACGGGGAAACCGGGGCGCCGGACATCGCCGACCGGGCCGCCTCGGCGCTGCAGCGGGAGTTTTCCTTTTCGCTCACGGAAAACGAGGGGAAGATCCTCAAGCTCATTGACGAGGCCCTCCAGCGCTTGGCCGCTGGCAAGTACGGGCTGTGCGTGCACTGCGGCCAACCTATCGAGAAGGCTCGCCTGGCGGCGGTCCCCTGGGCGCGCCACTGCTTGCACTGCCAGGAGCTGCAGGACCGGGGTGAGCTCTGAAGCGGTTTCGTCTCCTCCTGGCCACCTCCGCTGACGACTACCTCCTGGAGCGGGCGCGGCAGGCCCTGGAAGCTGCCTTCGTCAAAGCCTTTCCCCAGGGGGAGGCGGTGGTGCTGGATCCCCCCCCTCCTTTCCCGGCGTTCCTCCAAGAGCTGCAAACCCCCTCGCTGTTCGCCACCGAGAGGCTGCTTTTGGTGCCTGATGCCAAACCTTACCTGGCGTTGAGCGAGCCGGAACGCCGCCTTCTGGAGGCGCTCCCAGATGCCGCACCGGGCGTGGTCTGGGCGGGGCTTTTCGCCCTCGCCTCCGAGCCCCCTGGTGCACCGTGGCGCGAGCTCCCGTGGCTCGAAGCCACGCACCTGGCCGTACCGCCCCCCCCGAAACCTTGGGAGGAGCTGCGCCTTTCCCGGGAGCAGCGCCAGCTGCTGCTGCAGCTTCTGGCCGCAGAGGTGCCCGAGGTGATGGCCCACGCCGAGGTGGTGGAGGCGCTGCTTGCAGCGCACGGTTTTTCTCCCCGCCAGCTGGTGCAAGCGGCCCGGGGACTGGTGGCCTCGGGGGAGCTTTCCGCCGCCGCGGCACGGCAAACGGTGGGCCGGGAAACCGTGGCTTTAGGGGAGCTGGAAAGACCCCTCGCGGCCGGGGGGCTGGAAGGGGCGGCGTACAGCTTGGCGCGGCTTGCCGCGGGAGCGAGCCTGGAGAGCTTCCGGGGGGAGGTGGCCAGCGGGCGCCGGGCTGCGGACGTGGTGGCCGGGGTGCTGGCCAGGACCTGCCTGGCGGCGCTCACGCTGCGGCTTTTGGCGCAGCGGGCAGGGCTTTCCAGGGAGCTTTCTCCCGCCAAGGTGGCCGACCCCTCCTGGTACCCCAGGGAGTTCAAGCCGCGGATCCTCCCGGCGCTGCTGCGAGCCGCGGAGGCCAGCCCCGAGCTGGCGTTGGCCGACCGCTCCCCTTGGGCGCTGCAAGCTTCCTTTCGGGTGGCCGCGCAGTTCTCCACGGAAAAGCTCTTGAAAGCGTTGACCACGCTGTTGCGCGCCGGCGGGCTGCGGGCGGAAGGTGGCGAGCCTTGGGCCCCGGTGGTGCTGGCCTACGCTTCGCTTTTTGCCGCTTCCAGGAGCTGGTAGAGCTCCTTGCTGCGCACGCCGAGGCGGCGCGCTGCTTGCTTGCGGGCCTCGGGCAAGGGGAGCCCGGAAGCCAGGAGGTTTTCCACCAGCGCCTTGGCCTGGGCCGGGGAGGGTTTTTCCGCAGGGAAAGCTGGGGGCGGACCCACCACCAGCGTGAACTCCCCCTTGCGCACCAGGGAAGCCTGGGCAAGCGATCCCAGCGTGCCCCACAGGCAGCGCTCGAAGAGCTTGGAAAGCTCCGCGCACAGCGCCGCCTCGCGGCTTTCCCCCAGCACCGCGGCGCAGTCCGCAAGCTCCTGGGGCAGCCGGTGGGGGGTGAGGAACATCACCAGCGTGTGGGGCAGCGACGCGTAGCGGGCCAGGAAATCCCGGCGGGCCTTTTGCCGCTGGGGCAGGAAACCCAGGAACGTGAAAGGGTAGGGCGGCAGCCCCGCCACGCTGAGCGCTGCAGCCACCGCCGAGGGGCCCGGCACCGCGGCCACCGGCAGCCCTTCCTTGCGGCACGCGCGAACCAAGCGAAACCCCGGGTCGCACAAAAGCGGCGTGCCCGCGTCCGCCACCAGCGCCAGGGACTCCCCGCGCCGCAGCCGGGCCAGCAGCTTGGGCAGCAGCTCCTGCTCGTTGTGCTCGAAAAAAGCCAAAAGCGGCGTGGCGAGGCCGCAGGCGGCGAGGAGCTGGCCGGTGCGGCGGGTATCCTCGGCGAGGATCGCCTGCACGTTGGCCAGCACCTCCCTGGCCCGGGGGGAGAGGTCCCCCAGGTTGCCGATGGGGGTGGCCACCACGTACAGCGTCCCCGGGGAGGTCATGGCCTGGGGTTGCGGGGGAGGATGCGGTCCACGTTGATACAGGAAGCGGAAACCCGGGCGATGATCGTGGGCCGCCACTTGAAGCGGTTGGCGCGGTAAGTGGCCAGCACCTTGGCCACCAGGGGCGGGGAAAACCCAGCGGCCAGCAGCTCCTCCTCGCCGTACCCCTGGTCGTGGTGGTAGTAGAGGATCGGGTCCGCCTCCAGGTAATCGAACCCCAGCTCCCCGGCATCGGTTTGCCCCGGCCAGAGGTCCGCAGTGGGGGGCTTGCGGAGCACCGCTTCCGGGACCCCCAGGTACTCCCCCAGGGCGAACACGTGGGTCTTCCACACGTCCCCTAGGGGTTGCACCGAGGCGGCGTGGTCGCCGAAAAGCGTGGAGTAGCCTAGGAGAATCTCGCTCTTGTTGGAGGTCCCCAGCACCAGGGCGCCGTTGGCCCGGGCTTCGTCGAAAAGCGCGATCATCCGCAGCCGGGCCATGAGGTTGCCGAAACGCAGGCGGTGTTCCCGGCACCCTAAGCTTGCGGCGAGCACCTCCGCCGCCTGGCCCAGCTCCACCACCCGCAGCGCAAGGCCGAACGTCTCGGCCACCAGCTGGGCGTGGGCCAAGCTCTCTGGGCTGGAGCTGGGCCCTGGGAGCGCCAGGCAGGTGACCCGCTCCGGGCCCAGGGCGCGGCTCGCCAGGGCAGCGGCCACCGCGGAATCCAAACCTCCGGAAAGCCCCAGCACGTAGCGGGCAAGCCCCGAGGCCCGGAGCTCCTCGGCGAGAAACGTGCCCAGCACCTGGGCGAGCAGCGGCAGGTGCACCCCGGGCAAGCTAAGCATGGGACCTTTCCACCTCCTGCCGCCACAGCTCCAGCCGCTCCGCTCCGGGGATCGGGGAGAGCGTGCGGTGCCTCCGGGCTGCCACCCGGTCCACGGTCCCCAGCACCAGCGCTGGCTCGGTGGCCGGGGCAGGGCCGGCGAGGGTGCGGCCACGGCCATCCAAGCCCAGGGAGCCGCCGGAAAACAGGATCCCCTCCTCCCAGCCGCAGCGGTTGGCGAAAAACGTCGGGGTCACGGTGGTGATGGCGGTGGCGCCCACGATCCAGTGCCAGCGCCGCATCCCCGAGGGGATGTCTTCCCCTCCCACCTCCGAGGGCCCCCCGGCCACCACCAACAGCAGCTCCGCCCCGCCCCGAGCGAGGATCGTGGCGCAGGCGGGGTGCCAGGCGTCCTCGCAGATCAGCACCCCTAGCTTGCCCAGCCGCGAGGGGATAGGGGCGAGCTCTCGCCCTGGCACGAAGTAGCGGCCCTCGTCGAACATGCCGTAGGTGGGCAGGTAAAGCTTGCGGTGCA
>Ga0209018_1000402_pt1 | contig 40811 bp, 35 predicted proteins | sample YNPBryBLVA2012_FD_185814 | JGI IMG/M metagenome (GOLD analysis project Ga0209018, IMG submission 185814) | Anoxygenic and chlorotrophic microbial mat microbial communities from Yellowstone National Park, USA - YNP Bryant BLVA 2012 (SPAdes)... ...
GGCTTCCCGCCACTTGCGGTTTTGTTCTTCCCACGCCTGCTTGCGCTCTTTGCTCAGCTCCTCCCACCTGCGCTTTTCCTCTTCCCATTTGCGGTCGGATTCTTCCTTGGCCTCCCGCCATTGGCGCGTCTGTTCTTCCCACTTGCGGTTTTGCTCCTCCCACCTGCGGTCGGACTCTTCCTTGGCTTCCCGCCATTGGCGGGTCTGTTCTTCCCATTTGCGGTTTTGTTCTTCCCACTTGCGCGTCTGCGCCTCGCGGTCGCGGCGCAGCTCATCGAGCACGCGGTCGAAACGCGATTCGGTCTGAGCGCGGTCGGCGAACTCGCCGCGCAAAAGCCTGGCGAGCATCACACGAAAGGCCGGGTCTTCCTCGATCCATTGCGGCAGTTCCGCGAGAATCTGCTTTTTCAGGGTCTCGTCGATCATCGCTGTTCCTTTGCGGTGCAAGCGCCATCTCAGCGCTTTGGGTGGTCTAGCCTACCATGACATCGCACTCGCTGTGCATCGTCGACGTCAGAACAGCTCGATGGCCGGCCGGCTGTCCTGCTCGACCGCCTGCCCGGTTACCTGGCCGTGGGTGACGTGCTGGGTGTGCATCAGATAGCCGGCCTTCAGTCCCTCGATCTTGTCCTCCAGCGCCGCCGGCCAGTCGGCGTTGTGGGCCTCGAGCGCGCTGCTCACCTGCCGGGCGTGACCGGCCAGTTGGTCGAGCGCGGCGCGCACCTGCTCGATCTGCTGGCGCGAGACGTCCTGGAACTGCATCTGGCCCAGGGCATTCAAGATGTTCTCGTGGATCGCATGCATCGCGCCATGGGATTCCTGCACGACCCGGGCGAGATAATTCCCCACCTCCTCGAAGGCGCTGTTCATCCCTCCAAGATCGTCGGCGATCGCCTGCACCTGGCGGGTCTCCTCGTCCGAGCGCGCGGACGAGACGATGATCGAGAGGTTCTGCTCGACGTGCTCGGTCATCGCGGCGATCGCATGGTCGATCTCCTGGGTAGCGCTTTCGGTCTGCTGCGAGAGCTTGCGCACCTCATCGGCGACAACGGCAAAGCCCCGCCCCGCCTCGCCGGCGCGCGCCGCCTCGATGGCGGCATTGAGCGCCAGCAGGTTGGTCTGCTTGGCGATCTCGCGGATGATGCGGGTGAGTCCCCCGAGCTGCTTGACCTGGCCGAGCACCTCGGCGATGCGCTGCCCGTCCTCGGCGATCTGCGCCGTGCGCCTGGCCTGGTAGTCGGTGAGCTCTTTCAAGGTAAAGGCATTGTGTTCGAGGCGCCGGGCCTGTTCCTCGGCGACCTGGCCTGTCCTGGCCTCCTGCTGGCGCAGGGTGTCGAGCAGGGACTCGCTTTGCCCGCGCACCTGCTGCAAGGCGTCGAGAATCTGCAACACGCCGGCTTCGTTGGCCTGGTTGGCGGCATCGAGGTGGCCGTTCATCAGTTCGGCAAAGCGCGGCAGGGCGCGCTGGTCGGCGCCGATTTTGTCGAGGATGGCCAGGGTACTGTCGCGCGCTGCGGCCCAGGAATAAGCCACGGCCACCTCGTGCCGGAACATCCGCCGCACTGCGAAGCGCAGCAGGTAGTAATACGCCGCCAGGACGAAGAGCGCGCCCAGGCCCATCCCGATCGCCGTGGCCAGCCGGTTTTCTGGCTGGGTGACTTCGATGAACCAGGGATTCAATGCCCAGGTCGCCGCCCCGGCGATGAGCGCTACCGCGAGCGAGAGGGCAAAGGCCAGCCACGGCTTGTCAAAAAGCCCCATATCTGGCCTCCCGTTCATCGCATGCTCCTCCGTGGCATGGATATTGCCGGGGGGGTAACAAAACCCGTCGACATTTTTACGCTCCCGGCAAGACCTGTTTGACGACCTTGATCAGATCCGGCCCGGCGACGGGTTTCACCAGCCAGCCGGTGGCGCCGTGTTTTTTCGCTTCATCGCGCTTGGCGGCCTGGCTTTCGGTGGTGAGCGCCAGGATGGGCGTGAAACGCAGGATGGTGCGGGCGTTCTTGATGAACTCCAGCCCGTTCATGTTCGGCATGTTGATGTCGGTGATGATCAGATCCGGCTTGAAGCCGCTTTTCACGCGGTTGAAGGCTTCCAGGCCGTCCTTGGCGGTTTCCACCTTGTAGCCCGCCATTTCCAGCGTTTGCTTGACGCTGGCGGTCATCACCGCCGAATCGTCGATGACGAAGATCGTCTTGGCCATGTCATTCTCCTTGGGTCAATGCGTTGCGCAGCCAGTGCGCGAAAGCTTCGTCTTGCGGCCACGCGGCAATGGCGGGCCGGGCGGCCATCAACACTTGCAGGTTGGCGGCATGCAGGTGCGTGCAGGCCGAAAAGTCGACCTGCGGCTTCTTTTGCCCCTGCAGCCATTCGAGCAGGCCTTCGGCCTCCTCGACGCTGACGATGTCGGTGAAGCGCGCGGTGTTCTTGCTGTATTCGATGGGCATCAGAACAACTCCTTGGGGTTCAGGACCATGAGCACCGTGCCGTCGCCCAGAAGCGCCGTGCCGGCATACTGGGCGAGCTTGGCGAGTTCGCCGGGCAGGGGTTTCAGGATGACATCCACCACCTCGCGGAACTCGTCCACCAAGAGGCCCACCTGCTCGCTGCCGACCTTGACGACCAGCACGGCCAGCTCGTCCTCGGTATTGAGGCGCGGCGCGGCGGGGATGGCGAGTAGGTCGTTCAAGGCCACCAGGGGAACGATGCGCTCGCGCAGCACCGTGGTCTTTTGCTGCTTGACGGTGCGCACCGCTGAATGTGGCACGCGCACGGTCTCGACGACTTGATCCATCGGCACACCGAACACCTGACGGTCGGATTCGATGATCATGACATTGGTCACCGCCATCGATAGCGGCAGGGAGAGTTTCACCGTCGTGCCACGGCCAACGATGCTTTTGAGCTCCACCGTGCCGCCCACTTTGTCGATCGCGCTTCTGACCACGTCCATGCCGACGCCGCGACCGGAGAGGTCGGAGACGGTCTCGGCCGTCGAAAATCCGGGCGCGAAAACGAGATTGATCGCTTCCTGGTCGGTGATACGCTCGAGCCGCGCTTCATCGATGAGGCCCTTCTCGTACGCCTTGCGTTTGATCACCGCCGGGTCGATACCCTTGCCGTCGTCGCTGATCTCGATCACGGCGCGGTCGGATTCCTGGGTGGCGCGGATCAGCAGACGCCCGGCGGCGGGCTTGCCGGCGGCGCGGCGCACCTCCGGCAGCTCGATGCCGTGATCGAGGCTGTTCCTGACGATATGGATGAGCGGATCGGCCAGCGCCTCGACGATGTTCTTGTCGGCCTCGGTGTCCTCGCCTTCGAGCTTGAGTTCGACTTCCTTGCCGAGCTTCCTGGAAATGTCGCGCACCAGGCGCGGAAAGCGCTGGAACACGAAGGAGAGCGGCATCATGCGCACTTGCATGATGGCATCCTGCATCTCCTCGGCGATGCGGTTGATCACCGCGTAGTGTGACTTGATCTCGCGGGAAAGCTCGCGCACGCCGTACTGGTTCTCGGCGCGGTTGGCGAGATAGGGCAGGCCGTTCTTGGCCACCACCATTTCGCCGATCAGGTTCATCAGCCGGTCCACCTTGGCCTGGTCCACCTTGAGAATCTTGCCGGCCTGGGCGTCCTCGGCGCGGCGGCCGAATTTCGCCTCGCCCTCGGCGGGCTCGGCGCGCGGAGCGCGACGATCCTCCGCTGGGGCCGGCGCGGTAGCGGAAGGTCCGGGGGGTGCGGCCTTCGTCTCAAAAGTCGGCGCTGGCGGGACGGCGGGTTTTGCGGCCTCTTGCACGGCAGCTTGCGGCGCCGACATCTCTTCAGTCGGCGCCGTATCGGCAAAACCGTCGAGGAAGGCCGCCAGCCACTCGGCGAGCGGGCGCGAAGTGTCGGCGGCGAGCGCTTCGGCAAGCCGCTCCTCGACTTCCTCGCCCGATTCGCCCAGGTTCGCCAGACAAGCCGAGAGGGTCGCGGCGCAGGCCTTGAGACGCCCCGGCAGCCATTTGACGCCATCGGGCAGCGCCAAAATCTCGGCCTGCACGGCGAGAATCTCCATCACACGGGCGCGCTCGTCGTCGGTCAGCGGTGTAGCTTTCTTAGGAGCGCCTTCAGGCGCGATAACAACGCCTGTTGCCGGTTCGATCGCCCCCATCGCGGCTGAAGCCGCTCCTACGGGATACCCCGGCCCTGTCGTAGGAGCGCCTTCAGGCGCGATGACGGCGTTCGCTGCCGATTCCGCCGCCCCCATCGCGGCTAAAGCCGCTCCTGCGGTCGCCCCTTCGGCGGCAACGTCCGCCAGCTCCGGTGGCGTCAGGGTTTCGAGCGAGCGAACGAGCCGCCGCCGCACTTCGCGTTCCTGTGGGCAAGTTTCGATCAGCGCCAGCAGCCAACGCAACGCGGAGGAAAGCCACAGTTCAGGCGAGGAAAGCTCCAGCAGCGTGCGCGCCGCCGCTTCCAAACCGGCCAAATCGTCCTTGTCGAGCAGGTCGAGCGCTTCGGCGACAAAGTCGCCATACACCGGCCCACCGTTCGGGTGGCCCTGCGGGATGACGAGCGCGAAGGGCGAAAGCGGCGCGATATGCACCTGATCGGGGGTGTAGCGGAAGTATTCGTCGATCTCCGCCCTGGGTGCGACCGCGAGCAGATGGTAGTCGAGCACGGAGCGGTAGCAATCCATTTCCGCAAGAGGCGGCCAGGGGGCGTTGGCCTGCGGGCGTCCCCAAACCAGCCCCGGCAGGTTGCGCGCCTGGAAGAGCGGGTCTTCGCCCTTGAAGAAGCATTCCTCTTCGGGGCGATAGGCGATCAAAAATGGCGTGGCCTCGCCGCTGGCGGCGCGGAAAGCAGACATACGCGCCGCTTCGGGAATCTCTGCGAGCGCCGGCAAAGGAATGGCGGCCGGATCGCACACGGGCGCATCTTCCTCCTCCGCCACCTCGCCATCTTCGGCCACGGCGGGCACCAGTTCGCGCAACGAACGCGCCAGAGTTTCTGCTTCGGCGGCATGCGCCGGATCGGTTTGCCCCCCCGCCTCGATCTCGTCAAGCAGCACGGCGACGAAATCCATCGCTTCGAGGAGCCGATCAGCGAGCTCCTGCGAATAGGCGACGCGCCCGTCGCGCACCGCATCCATCAGGTCTTCGCCGGCGTGCAGCACGCGGGTCATCTCCGGGAACTCGAACAGCCCACTGTTGCCTTTGAGCGTATGCACGGCGCGGAAGAGCTCCGTCACCAGCTCGACGCTGTCGGGCGCGTCCTCAAGCTGAATCAGCTTTTCGCCGATGGTTTGCAAAAAGTCGCGCGCTTCCTGGATGAACTGTTCGAGCAGCGGATTCATGCCGCGCCTCCTTGTCCCAAGAGCAGCCGGACATAGGCGAGCAGCACATCCGGCTTGATCGGTTTGATGAGATAAAAATTCGCCCCGGCTTCCCAGGCGCGGCGTTTGTCCTGTGGCTGCGCCTCGGTGGAGATCATCACCGCCGGCGCCTGCGGCATGTCCTGGCTGCGCAGCTCGCGCAGGAAGCCATAGCCGTCCTGCTTGGGCATGTTGATATCGACGAGATAAAGATCGAAGGGGGCGGGGGCGGCAAGCACCTTTTCCAGCGCCTCGATGCCGTTGATGGCCTCGACCACCTCGTAACCGGCATCGGTGAGAATCGAACGGTGGTACATGCGCACGGTGGCGGCGTCATCGACGACGAGGATGCGTTTGGGGCTCATCGTGCCTCCGGTTTCTGATAGACGATGGCATCAGGGAACTTGCGCACCTTGAACACCGAGCTGATGCGGCTCATCGATTCGGAATGGCCAAGACAGATGAAGCCGCCGGGATTCAGGGCGTCGAAAAAGACTTCGGCCGCCTGGCGGCGGGAGAGATCGTCGAAATAGATCAACAGGTTGCGGCAGAAGATCACGTCGAAGCCGCGATAGGGCCGGGTGTCGGCCGGCTCATTCAGGTTGACGCGGGTGAATTCCACCGCCTGGCGGAAGTCGTCCGAAATCTGGTAGTCGCCATCGGGCAGGCGTCGGAAATGCTTTTGCAGCAGCTTGGCCGGCAGGTGTTGCACCGAGCGCGCCGAGTAGCGGCCCTCGCGCGCTTTCTTGAGAATGTTGGTATCGATGTCGGAGGAAATCAGCTCCACATCCCAGTGTGCGATGTCCGGCCAGTATTCGGTGAGATACAGCGCGATGGAATACGGTTCTTCACCGGAGGAGGAAGGGATCGACCAGATGCGAATGGTCGACCCCGGCCGCTTGGTCTTGATGATCTCCGGCAGCATCGAGTCGACCAGGCATTTGAACTGGTATTCCTCGCGAAAGAAGTAGGTCTCATTGACCGTCATCGCATTGGTCAGGGCTTGCAGTTCCTCGCCGCTCGCCTGAAAGCGCATGAAGGTGAAGTAGCTGCGAAAGTTATTGTGGCCGGTGGCCTGGATGCGCTCGACGAGGCGCTTGTCCACGAAGTACCGCTTGGAATCCTCGAACAGGATGCCGGTCTTGCGGTAGAAAAACTCCCGGAACTTCAGGAAGTCCTCGTCGCTGATGGTGATGTCGGCCAAAGTGTTAGCCTCCGCGGATGCGTTTCAAGGCTAGATCGGCCGTGAAGGCGATGTAGGGTTCGCCGGCAAAGCGCGTTTTGAGCGCTTCGAGCGCCGGCACGGCAGCCTCGCTGCCGACCTCGCCCAAGAGGTCGACGGCGGTGGCGCAGACGTTGACGTGCTCATCTTCGCTGATCACTTCGATCAGCCACTGCTCGACCTCGGGATGGCGCAGACCTTCGAGCACATTCACCGCGAAGATGCGCACATCCGGGTCCGGGTCGGCCAATAGCCCCGCCATGATCGGTGCCACCGCCTCGGGCAGATTTTTCATCGCCTCGATCGCTTCGTTGCGCAAGCCGGCATCCTCGCTGCGCAGGCATTCGACCAAGCCCTCGACCGCCGTGCGGTTGCCGATCAGGGTGAGACTGGTGAGGATGGCTTCGCGTACCGCGGCATCGGTTTCCTTGAATAGCCGCGCCGCCAGGGCGGCGGCAGCATCGGGAAAGGCGGCCAGATCGCGCGCCGCCCAGCGCCTGGCCTGCGGGTTGGAATCGGAAAGTTCAGCGACGAGACCGTCCAGATCGCGCGGGCGGCTGCGCTCGTCGGTTTGAACGGTTTGCGTTTCCTTGCGTTTGACGATGGCCATGGGGGCACCTTTCAGGTAGAGAATGCTTTGATCATCGTAGGAGCGCCTTCAGGCGCGATCGCAGCGGTCGCAGCGGCCTTAGGCGACGAAATCGTGGCTAAAGCCGCTCCTACGGGATGCCCCTGCCCCGTCGTAGGAGCGCCTTCAGGCGCGATCGCAGGGGTTGCAGCGGCTTCAGGCGCCCCAATCGTGGCTAAAGCCGCTCCTACGGGATGCCCCTGCCCCGTCGTAGGAGCGCCTTCAGGCGCGATCGCAGGGGTTGCAGCGCCTTCAGGCGCGACATTCGCGGCTAAAGCCGCTCCTACTTCAACCATGGCGCAGCGCCGCGAGCTGAAAACGGTCGGCTTCATCGACCAAGTGTTTCGGATCGATGAGCTGGATCATGCGCTTTTGCTTTTCCAGGTTCGCCACCCGGCCCAGCAGGCGGGACTGTTCGCTGGAGAGGTTGGGCGCGGCCTCGATGGCGCTCTTGGGGATTTTCAGCACCTCGGTGACCGCATCGACGATGAAGCCGGTGCGTACGCCGCCCAGCATGAAGACCATGATGCGCTGGCGTTCGTTGCGCTCGATGGGTGGCAGGTCGAGGCGCTTTCTCTGGTCGATCACCGGCAGCACCGAGCCGCGCAGGTTGATCACCCCCTCGACAAAGGAAGGCGCCTTGGGTACGTGGGTGAGCTCCTCGGGCACGCGCACGATTTCCTGCACGCTCTCGATGGCGACGCCGAATTCGCCGGCCGCCAGTTGAAACACCACCACCTGCTCTTCGTCGTCGGCCTCGAGGTCGACGTCTTCCAGGCGCTCACTGTCTGAATTGTTGTTGGTTTCCACCGTTTTCAAAGCCTCCTTGACTGCCGTGTGCGCAAACATGTGATCGACGGCGATGATCGACACCAGACGCTTGCCGCCTTCGAGACGGCACATCTGGCCGATGTCGCCCATGTTGCCCTCGCGCGCCAAAAGCGCCGGCATGGCCTCGACCGCCTGTTTCGGCACGCGCAGCACTTCGGATACGCTGTCGGTCACCACACCGACCGCCGCCGCGCCCAAGCCGATCACCACGATGCGGCTTTTCTCGTCGAGCGCGCGCGTCGGCAGGCCGAACAGGCTGCGTAAAGAGACCAGCGGCAGCAGCCGGTCGCGCAGATTCATCAGCCCCAGGACGCTCGCCAGCGCATTCGGCACTTGAACGATGGTCTCGGGCACCTGCACGATCTCCTGCACCCGCTCGATCTCCACCGCGTACTCCTGGCCCTCGACGCTGAAGCTCACCAGCTGCAGTTCGTCGCTGGCGGCCTCCTCGTCGGTCTCATGCGGAGCGCCAGTCGATGCGGCCGTCAGCCCGGCGGCGCTTTTCGTGAGCGCCGCAATGGCGGCAAATTCGCGGGCAATGAGCTGTCCGAAATCGAGCACCATCACCATCGGGAAGCCCCCCGCATCCTTGAGGATGCCAGTGAGCAAGTCGCTATCGACGGTGCTGCGAATCTCCTCGACGCCTTCGATGCTCTCCGGCTCGACATTGATCACGCTGGCGACGCGGTCGACGACGAAGCCGAGCGGCTGGCCCATGTCGATCACCACGGCGCGGGTGGCATCATCAAAGTCTTTTTCGGCGAAGCCGAAAATCCGGCGCAGCGAGACGATGGGCAACACCTTGCCGCGCAGATTGGCGAGTCCCTCCAGCGAGGCCGGCGCCAGCGGCACACGCACGATCTCCGGCACGCGGATGATCTCCTGCACTGGCGCCATGTCCACGGCGAACACCTCCCGGTCCACCAAGAACACCACGAACTGCCGGGTATCGCTCTCAGCGTCTTCCGCCGCCTCTGGCGCGGCGGCCCCCTCCAGCATGTCTTCGGTCATGGCAATTCCCCTCAGGCGCTTTGCAGCTCGTCTGCGAGCGAGGCGATTTCCTCGATGGCGGCGGCGAGTTCCTCGGCGCCCTTGGCCTGCTCTTCGGCGGCGCTGGCCGCTTCGGTGGCGGCTTTCTCGGCCTCCTGGGCGGCGGCGGCGATCTGTTCGACGCCTTTCTTCACCTGGGCGATGGCGGTGGCGATTTCATTGGCGGCGGCCAGAATCTCGGCGGCGCCGCGATCGACCTCGGCGATCTCGGCTTCCATCTGGTTGAGGTTGGCGGTCGAGGACTTGGCCTGTTCCGCCTCGCTCACTGCCGCCTTGGCGATCTCGTCGAGGTCGGCGGACACCGCGCCGATCTGGTCCTGCACCGCCTTCACCAGGTCCTTGATGCGGTCGGCGTTTTCCGCCGAGTCGCGGGCGAGGTTGCGGATGTCGGTGGACACCACGACGAAGCCCTTGCCGAATTCGCCGGCGCGCGCCGCCTCGATGGAGCCGTTGACCGCCAGCATGTTGGTCTGGATCGATACCGTGGTGATGGCCTCGACGATCTTGTCGATGCGCCGCGACACCTGCTCTAGATTCTTCACCTGCTTGATGCTGGCTTGGGTGGTGGTGGCCGAGGCATTGATGCCGGCGATCAGTTCTTCCACCGACTTCTTGTTGGTGGCGAGCAGTTCCCGCACCACGCGCACCTTTTCCGCACCCTTGGTGGCGCGCTCTTGCGCCACTTGCAGGCCTTTCTCGATCTGGGTGACGGCGGCGGCCGATTCTTCGGTGGCCGCTGCCGCGGTCTGCGCGCCCTTGCGGATCTGTTCGATGGCCGTGGCGATCTGGCTGGCAGCGCGGTTGATCTCCTGCACGGCGGAGGAGAGCTCCTCGGCGGCGGAAGCGACGTCCTCCGCGCTCTTGGCGACATCGGTGGAGTTCTTCAGGTCCTCGGCCAGTTCCGAGAGGTTCTGTGCCGCCTGCTCGCACTCGGCCAGGGCCGTGGCCTGCTCGTCGACGGTCTTGTTGGTTTCCTCGGCGGCGGCGGACTGCTCTTCAGCCGCTGCGGCGATGTCTTCCTAACCCTTCAGCGCCTGCTGCGCGGCGGCATTCGATTGCGCCGCGCCGGCGGCGATTTCCTGCATCCCCCTGACCGCATCGGCCAGTTCAGAACGAATGCGGGCCATTTGCTCGGCGACGGCGTTATCTTTCTCGACCTCGCCCTCCACCGCCTTGGCCGAGGTATTGATACCTTCGGCGATAACCTTGACCTCGCGCTGGATCTGCGCCACCAGATTCCTGAATCTCCTTGGCGCTCTTTTCCGAAGTCTCGGCCAGCGTGCGCACTTCGTCGGCGACGACCGCAAAACCCTTGCCGTGCTTGCCGGCGCGCGCCGCCTCGATGGCAGCATTCAGGGCCAGGAGATTGGTCTGGTCGGCGATGCGCACCACCGCCTTGACGATGTCGCCGATGTTGGCCGCCTGCTTTTCCAGTTCTGCCACCATCTCGACCGATGCGGCTTGACGCTGGGCGGCGACACCAACATTGGCGACCAGCTTGGCGATGGCCTCGCCTGTCACCTGGGCCAGCGACTGGCAGGCCTCGGATTTGTTCTGTGATGTATTGGCGTTTTGCAGTTGCCGGCCAATGGAAACGGTGACCTGCCTGAAGGCGGCGAGCAATTCCTGCGAGGCGCCGGAAGCCTCTTCGGCGCCGGTGGCGATCTGGTTGGAGGCGCGTTTCAGCTCCTCGGCGGCCGAAGCGGCCTCATTGATGCCGGAGGCCAGTTGCGCCGTCGCCGCGGCGATGCGCTCGGCCGCCTGCTGCTGTTTGGCCAGCGTGCGGACCCGCTTGCGCTGGGCTTCGGCCTCGCGCGCGGCGGTAGCGGAGGGTTTGGCGGTTGCGGAAGTCGTTACGGAAGCAGCGGTTTTCTTGACCAGGGCCATGAGGAGACTCCTTACGTGTCAATCGATCGACGAAGCGGGGATAAGACGAGCGAAAATGAAAAAGCCGTCGGCAAAGAGGCCAGACGGCAACGGGAAAGGTCGGGGCGATGCGGTCGTGCGCGACACGTCGAGGACCCCTTCTGGGTGCGCAGGATTTGACATCCTCCCCGGCCTGAAGGCCCGAGATTCCTACGGCGCTTAAGGCGCGGCATTGAGCCACACCTTAAGTCGCTTCGGTGGGTTTCTGGGCCGAGTGCGCAACCGTCAACCATTCCCCGCCCTCAATGCCCGCAATGGCGGATGGATCAGCAACGGATAGGTCGCGAGCGTCCCGGCCAGACCGATCGCCAGCCCCGACCCCAGGACCCCGATGACCCAAAGGCGGAGATCGAGCCTGAATTCGAGCTCGAAGATCCGCTCGGCGAGCCACCAGGCCGTCATCTCGGCACAGACCGCGGCCAAGAGTCCGGCCAAGAGTCCAGCCAGGGTGAACTCGAGCGCCAGACTCATCAAGAGACGGCGTCGCCTGGCGCCTAGGGTCCGCAGGATCGCATGCTCGGTGCGTCTCTGCTCCAGACTCGCCTGGATCCCGGCATACATCACCAAGAATCCCGCCGCCAGGGTGAAGAGAAAGACAGACTCGATGGCCAAGGCCCCCCGGTCGATGACCTGACGGACCTGGCCGAGGATCGTCTCGACGTCGAGCACGCTGACGCTTGGAAAGCGCCGTGCCAGTTCGGCGATCAGTGACTCGCGCTCGCGCGGCAGATGAAAGCTGGTGATGAAGGTCGCCGGCTCGCCCTGAAGCAGCTTGGGTGTGGCGACGACGAAGAAATTGACGTTGAAACTGTCCCAGCGCACCGCGCGCAGACTGGTGACCGGGGCGCTGACCTCGTGCCCCGAGACCCAGAAGGTCAGGGTATCGCCCAGCCTGATCCCGAGCGTCTCGGCGAGACCGCGTTCGACCGAGAACTGGGGTGCGACCTCGGCAGCCTCCGTCCACCATTGTCCGGCGACGATCCGGTTGTCCGACTGGGGTTTGCTGTCGTAGCTAAGATTGAACTCGCGACTCGCCAGCTGCACGGCGCGTGGGTCGTCATAATCGGACGGCTCGACCCTGCGCTCGCCGATCCGGATCAGTCGCCCGCTGACCATCGGATGGAGTTTGACCGTTCTGATCCCGGAGTCGCTCAGGAAGGACTGTAAGGGTTCGACCTCGTGCGGCTGGATGTTGATGAGGAAGTAATTGGGCGCGCCCTCGGGTAGGGTCTTGCGCCAGGATTCGAGCAGATCCACTCGCACCAGGGTCAGCAGCAGCAGGGCTAGGCTGCCGATCCCAAACCCGAGGATCTGGAGCGCGGCCGTGCCAGGACGGCGGGTTAGGGCCGCCAACCCAAGTCGCCAGACGCCGCGCACACGCCCGACGAGCCGTCCGGCGAGCTGCAAGAGCAAATAGACGTTTGCCGCGAGTATGAAGAGGGTCGCCAGCACCCCACCCAGGATCATCAGCCCGAGTTCCAGATCCTTGGCCTGCCACAGGATCAAGGACGTCAAGGTCAACCCGGCCATCCCCAAGGCCAGGAGCGCCGGGGGGCGCGGTGTCCCCAGCTCGCGCCGCAGTGCGCGCAGGGGCGGCACCCGTGCAAGTTGGATCAGGGGCAGCCATGCAAAGCTGAGCAGCGTGAGCAACCCGGTCGCCAGCCCGGTCAAGACGGGGGCTGGTGAGGCCGGTGGCAGATCGTCCCCTAGCCAATCGCCCAGCGCCGCCACCAGACCCAGCTGACCCAGCCAGCCGGTCAGACAGCCGACCAGGCTGGCGATGACCCCAAGCAACAGCAGCCGCCCGACCAGGACCTGCATCGCGAGACGGCGCGGGGCACCCAGACAGCGCATCACCGCCAGGGTGTCGGTCTGGCGCTCGACCAGACGCTGACCGGCGAGCACGATCGCGGCGCCGGACACCAGCAGGGTGACCAGGGTTGCCAGATGCAGGAAGCCTGAGGCGCGCTCCACCGCCGCGCCGAACTCGGGCCTGGCCTCTAGGGCATCGGTCAATTTGACATTGGCCGCCAGCCGAGTGCGTGCCCAGTCGCGATAGTCCGCGATCGCCCTGGCCTGACCCGCGATCAACAGCCGATGGGTGGCGCGGCTTGCCGGCCCGATCAGACCTGTCGCGTCCAGATCGGCACGGTTCATCAGCACGCGCGGGGCGAGCGAGAAGACGGCGCGTCCCTGATCCGGTTCATCGGTCAGGATGGCACCGAGGCGTAGATGCGCCGCACCTACCTCCAGAGTCGCACCGAGTTCGAGCCCGAGGAGCCGTAGGAGTCTGGACTCGACCCAGACCTCACCTGGCAGTGGACCTGAGGCGACTGGGCGGTCAGGACCAGCGCGGGTCGCGGCGATCCGCAAGTGCCCACGCAATGGATAGCCCGGATCGACCGCCTTCATCGACACGAGCTGAGGGCGCTCCCCCATGACGACGCTCCGGAACTCCAGGGTGGTTGCGGTTTCAAGACCCCGTGCCTGGGCCTCGGTCGCGAACTGGATATCGAGCGGGCGGGAGGACTCGAGCGCTAGATCGGCGGCGAGCAATTCATTGCCCTGGCGTTTTAGGGTCGCCTCGATTCGATCGGTGAAAAAACCGACGGCGGTGGTTGCCGCGACCGTGACGACCAATGCCGCCGACAGCAGATAGAGCTCGCCGCTGCGCCAATCCCGGCGTAACAGCCGCCACGTCAGACGCCAGGCGTTCATGCCAGTGACTCCAGTCGTCCATCCTGCATCCGCAGCCGTCGATCGCAGCGCCCGGCCAGAGCTGGATCGTGGGTGACGAGGACCAAGGCCGTACCAGATCCAGATTCGCGCGCTGTCTCCTGGCGCAGTTCGAGCAAGAGCTCGATGATACGTTCACCCGTGGTCTGATCGAGATTGCCGGTCGGCTCGTCGGCAAACAGCACGGACGGACGGGGCGCATAGGCGCGGGCGATGGCCACGCGCTGCTGCTCGCCGCCCGAGAGTTGGTGCGGATAGTGCCGGGCACGCGCGCTCAGTCCCACGCGGGCAAGCGCCTCTTCGGCACGGCAGTCGGCATCCGGGGCGCCGGTCAATTCTAGCGGCAACAGCACGTTCTCGCGTGCAGTGAGCGTGGGCAGGAGCTGGAAGTTCTGAAACACGAATCCGACCCGACCGGCGCGCAACTCGGCACGTCCGTCTTCGTCGAGCCGATCGACGCGCTGCCCGCACAGCCAGACCTCGCCTGCGGTCGGATCGTCGAGTCCGGCCAGGAGCCCGAGCAGGGTTGATTTTCCCGAGCCTGAGGCACCGAGGATGGCCACCGCCTCACCGGCATGGACATTGAGATCTACCCCGGCGAGGATGGTCAAGCCACCACTCGGGCCGGTAACATGCTTCACCAGTCCAATGGCTTGCGAGACGACCGGGTCCGTTGACATGAGATCGAGACTCCTGACGCTGATTCTGCTGTGTGCCGTGCCGACCGCCCTGGCCCAGGCGGCGGTCATACTGGTGCTGGGCGATAGCCTGAGCGCCGGTTATGGTATCGACCTCGAACACGGCTGGGTGAGTCAGCTCGCCGCACGCATCGAGCGTGCAGGACTCCCACATCAGGTAGTGAACGCCAGCGTCTCGGGCGAGACCACGTCCGGCGGACTGACGCGCCTGCCGGCGCTCCTAGAGCGCCATCGACCCTCGGTGCTCGTCATCGAGCTTGGCGCCAACGATGGGTTACGCGGTTGGGACTTGGGTGTGATCCAGGATCATCTTACGCGACTCGTCGTCCAGGGGCGGGAAGCTGGGGCACAGGTATTGCTCATTGGGGTCAGACTGCCGCCGAACTACGGTGTGTCCTACAACGACAGGTTTCAAGCCGTGTGGATGCAGGTCGCTGCCGAACAAGGGGTGCCCCTGGTGCCAGATCTGCTCAAGGGCGTGGCCGAAGACTGGGATCTGATGCAACCCGATGGCCTGCATCCGACCGCCGAGGCTCAAGGGCGAATTCTTGATAACGTCTGGCCGATCCTAGAACCCGTGTTGCTGGGAGTGGAAGAAAAGCGCTGAATACTTAAGGAAACGCTCAATAAATCGCGTGCCTCTCAATCGCGGCTGAAGCCGCTCCTACAAAATCAATGGGTTATGGGAGAAGGTGTTGCCACGAATGGAATCAATCAGCGTTTCCTTAAGGCATTGAACAGAGAGATCGAGCGAGAGCTCCCCGGACGAGCGTCGCAGGAATCCCCAGCCTTCAGGCCGGGAGGATGTCAATCAGTGGAAGTCAAGCTATAGTCCAGTCCTTGCCCGGTGTTGTACATCTGGAGTCTCTCATGCAACGTGTCACTATCGTCGGTTCCGGGTTTGCCGCACTGACGTCCGTCATCGAGCTGCGCAAGCGCGCACCCGAGGTCGAGATCACGCTCGTCAGCCGTCGTCCTGAGTTCGTCTACTACCCGGGGCTGATCTGGGTGCCCTGTGGTCTGCGCACTGGCGATGACCTGGTCATCGATCTGCGCCCCTTTTTTGAACACATGAAGGTCAAGCATCTGGCGGGCGAGGCCACAGGGCTCAAGAACGGCGGTCGCCTGCTGGAGACCACGCACGGTTCAGTCGAGAACGATGGTCTGATCATCGCCAGCGGTGGGCGCTTCATCAAGACACTCCCCGGCATTGAGCACGCCATCGTGCCCTGCGAGGGCGTGGTCGCTGCCAAGGAGATCCGCGACCGGGTGCGCGCCATGGATGGTGGTCACATCGCCATGGGCTTTGCCAGTAATCCCAATGAACCGAGCGCGATGCGGGGTGGGCCCATCTTCGAGTTCCTGTTCGGGCTGGATAGCCAGCTTAGGCGCGAAGGCAGGCGCGACAGATTCAGCCTGCATTTCTTCTCCCCGGCCGAGCGTCCCGGCAACCGGCTCGGACCCAAGGCGGTCGAGGGTCTGCTCGCCGAGATGGCGCGCCGTGGTATCCAGACCCACCTCGGTCATAGGCTCAAGGGGTTCAGCGAGACCAGGGTCACGACCGAGGCCGAGGAATTCGCGGCCGATCTCATCCTCTTTATGCCGGGGCTGACCGGTAATGCCTGGTTCGATGCGACCGATCTGCCGCGCTCGCCAGGCGGGCTGATCAAGGCCGATGCCCAGTGCCGGGTACCCGGGTTCGAGCGGGTCTATGTCGCAGGCGATGCAGGCAGTTTCCCAGGTCCCGACTGGATGCCCAAACAGGGCCACATGGCCGATCTCCAGGCGCGGGCGGCGGTGCGCAATCTGCTCGCCGAGTTTGCAGGCAAGAAACCCACGGCCAGTTTCCGCGTCGAGCTACTCTGTATCGTCGACACCAACGACAGCGGCATGCTGGTCGCGCGCAACGAGCGGTTTAACCTCGTTCTACCCTCGCTGCGGTTGTTCCACTGGTTCAAGCGGATGTTCGAATGGATGTATCTGAATAGATATCGCTAATCAAAGGGTTGATCTTGGTATCGCAGTAAAATAGTGCGAAATCGCCTCGGATTATAAAGTAGTATTCGTTAGAAGTCGCTGAAAAGGCGACCATCTTGGCCAGCGTCGGCGGATGGAATCTCCTGCCGTCTCTTCCGATCAATCTTCACATCTTTATTAACCCCAGTCCTCAATAAAGATGTGGATCGCGCTGAAGGCGCTCCTACCCCGCCAATGCCTCCCGTAGGAGCGGCTTTAGCCGCGATCTTGGCAGTTGATGCGGGGATGGGTGCCGCGATCGCGCCTGAAGGCGCTGCTCCCACCATCCTCGCGCCTTACGGCGCCCCTACGCTAACCAGCACTCACCTTGGTTGGACCGAGAACCTGAATAGTTACGGCAGGGGATCGAGCTCGGCGCCTTCCTTCTTGACCGGCAGCAGGTCGTCGCGACTCAAGCCCAACCAGACCACGATCGCGGTGGCCACATAGATGCTCGAGTAGGTGCCGACCAGGATGCCGATGATGAGCGCTAGCGCAAATCCGTCGATGGCCTCACCACCCAGGACGTAGAGCGCCACCAGGACCAGCAGTGTGGTTCCCGAGGTGACGAGGGTGCGAGAGAGGGTCTCGTTGATCGAATTGTTGATGATCCCGATCACCGTGCCCTTGCGCATGCGCCGGAAGTTCTCGCGCACCCGGTCGAAGATGACGATGGTGTCGTTGAGCGAATAGCCGATCACCGCCAGCACCGCCGCGAGCACCGTCAGGTCGAAGGGGATCTGAAACAGCGAGAAGACGCCGACGGTGAAGAGTACGTCATGGATGAGTGCCACCACCGCGCCGACGGCGAAGCGCCATTCGAAACGCAGCGCGACATAGATCAGGATGCCGATCAGCGAGAACAGCACCGCCAGTCCGCCCTGTTCACGCAGTTCTTCACCGACCTGTGGACCAACGAACTCGACGCGGCGCATCTCGACCTGCCCCTCGGCGGCACGACTCAAGGCCGCAAAGACACGATCGCTCAACTTGGCGCCCGCCCCGTCCTCCTCAGCCTGCGGGGCTAGACGGATCAGGATATCGGTCCGCGAGCCGAAATACTGGAGGGTGGCCCCCGTCTGGCCCTGCTCCTTGAGGAGGGCGCGGATCTCGTTCAGATCGGCCGGCTGGGCATAGCTGAGCTCGATCAGGGTACCGCCGGTGAAATCCAACCCGAAGTTGAAGCCGCGAAAGACGATCCACAGCAGACAGACGAACAGGGCTGCGCCTGAGAGCCAGGCCGCCGTCTTGCGCTGGCGCATGAAATCGAAGTTGAGTTCGTTGATGGTGCGTTTTTGAGTCATGGCGCGCCTTCCCTCAGATGGCCAGTTTGTTCAGTCGCCGTCCGCCGTAGATCAAATTGATCAGGGCGCGCGAGCCGAGGATGGCAGTGAACATGGAGGTGAGGATGCCGATGAACAGGGTCACAGCAAAGCCCTTGACCGGACCCGTGCCGAAGCTGAACAGCACCACGGCGGCGATGAGCGTGGTCACATTGGCATCGACGATGGTCGAGAAGGCCCTGTCATAGCCGGCATGGATGCTCGCCTGGGGCGAGTTGCCGTTGCGGATCTCCTCGCGGATGCGCTCGTAGATGAGCACGTTGGCGTCCACGGCCATGCCGATGGTGAGCACGATACCGGCGATGCCTGGCAGGGTGAGGGTGGCCTGGAGCATGGAGAGCACGGCGACGATCAAGACCAGGTTGACCAAGAGCGCCAGGTCCGCGATCAGTCCGAACACCCGGTAATAGAGGGCCATGAACAGCAACACCAGTCCCATACCAAGCATGACCGAGGCCAGACCCTGGTCGATGTTGTCCTGCCCTAGGCTAGGTCCGATGGTGCGCTCCTCGACGATCTGGATCGGTGCGGCGAGTGCGCCTGAACGTAGCAGGAGCGCGATGTCGTGCGCCTCGGCGCTGCTGTTGAGCCCCGTGGTCTGGAAGCGCCGCCCGAACGGCTCGCGGATGGTGGCGACACTGATCACCTCCTCGACCTTACGCGTGGTCTTGACCGGCTCGCCATCGACCATCTGGGTCGTGGTGCGATTCTCGATGAAGACCACGGCCATGGGTTTGCCGACGTTCTCGGTGGTCACCTCAAGCATCCGCCGCGCGCCCTGGCTGTCGAGACTGACGAACACGGCTGGGCTGCCGCTCTGGCTGTCGAAGCCGGCCGAGGCGTCGGTGATCTGGTCGCCGGTGACGATCACACGGCGCTTGAGCAGGATCGGGGTACCGTTGCGCTCATAGTAGAGCTTACTGCCGACGGGCGGACGTCCGGCGAGGGCGTCGGCGATACTACCCTCGGTGTCGACCAGGCGGTATTCAAGGGTGGCCGTGGCACCGAGGATCTCCTTCAGACGGCCCGGATCCTGGGCACCCGGTAGCTCGACCACGATACGCCGCTCACCTTGGCGGGCGATGCTCGGTTCGGCCACACCGAGCGCATTGACGCGGTTGCGTAGGGTGGTGATGTTCTGGTGGAGTGCGAAGTCCTTGATCTTCCGTTGCTCGGTCTCGGGTAGGCTGGCGCGCAGCACGAAGGCGCCGGCGTCATCGCTCGGCTGGAGGTCGAGTTCGCTGAATTCGCGCTTGAGTCGCTTCTCGGCGGACTCGCGCGAGGCGGCGTCCTCGAAACGGATCAGGATGTTGTCGCCATCGCGGGTCAGGGTCAAATAGCGGATCTTCTCCTCGCGCAACAGGGTGCGGATGTCGCCGCTGTAGCGTTCGCGGGCTTGGTCAAGCGCGGCCTCCATATCGACGTCGATGACGACATGGATCCCGCCCCGCAGGTCCAGTCCGAGCGACATCGGATTGAGACCCAGCCAGCGCATCCAGCCCGGAAGATTGGCCGACTGGGTGAGCGCGGTGCGGTAGCGTTCCGACAGGGTGCGCTCGATGGCCTCCTGTCCTTGCAACTGTTCACCAGGCGTACCGAAGCGGGCAAGCAGCTTGCCGCCCTCCAGGGACTCGATGCCCTTGAGCGGAACCTTGGCATTTTCAAGCGCGGCCTTGATCTCGGCAACGCTGGCCTGGGTGATTTCATGACCACGTGCGGCGGTGATCTCGATCGCTGGATCCTGGGAGTAGAGGTTCGGCCAGGCCAGCAGTAGACCGAACAGGATGACGCCCAGGATGAGTAGATTCTTCCAGAGTGGATAACGGTTCATTGGGGCTCCGGCGCATTGGAGGGTGGCGGTTCGCCGCCTGCGGGAGGTCTCTGGAGGGATCGCAGGGCGCAGCGATCCGCTCCGAGTGGGTAAGAGGTCAGAGTTCTTGCAGCGTACCCTTGGGTAAAAGGGCCTCCACGGCGGTGCGACGGATCTTGACCTTAATGCCCTCGGCGACCTCAACCAGGGCAAAGTTCTCGCCGAGGTCGGCGATGCGCCCGACCATGCCGCCCAGGGTAATGATCTCGTCGCCCTTGGCCAGTGACTCGACCATCTTGCGGTGTTCTTTCTGGCGCTTGGCCTGCGGACGGATCAGCAGGAAGTAAAAGACGACGGCGAACAGGACCAGCGGCAGCAAGGCCATGAAGGGATCGCCGGACGGTGTGACGGCCTCGCCCTGAGCCAGGGCATCGGGGATAAAAAAGCTCATGAGTCGGTTCCTTGTGTTAGGCGGATTGCAGATTCGACGCGAATCCAAAGTGGGCCCCACAGGGCACGAACAGGCCGGTGTCGCGTCCAGGCCGCGATACGGCCCGCGAAAATAGCAAAAAATTATTGCACAGTGAGGAGATGGAGTCCGCAACAGGATTCAGTTCAGCGCCTTGGTCTTGAGTGCTCGGGGCACGGGATCCGTGTAAAAAACCGCCCCCGATTGGGTGGCTTGTCTTTTTAGCGTGCGAAATCCTCTGCTAATTTCCCAAAGGTAGCACCGAAAAAAAGGCTTGTCGCCGCTATGGAGACAAGCCTTTGATTTTGTTTGGTGCCCAGGGGCGGAATCGAACCACCGACACGCGGATTTTCAGTCCGCTGCTCTACCAACTGAGCTACCTGGGCGAAATCGGAATGGGTTCATTTAAGGTCGAGCCCATCATTAGACCGATTTCGGATCGGTTTGTCAAGCGCTCGTTATAATAGGGATACTCCCCATCGCTGCTATTTTACCTTCATCCCAGGTTCGGCACCCGAGTCGGGGCTGAGGATGAAGAGATCTTTTCCGCCTGGACCCGCGGCTAGGACCATGCCCTCGGAGACGCCGAAGCGCATCTTGCGTGGGGTCAGATTGGCCACCATGACCGTCATCCGGCCTTCCAGATCCTTGGGGGCATAGGCCGAGCGGATGCCGGCGAAGACGGTGCGTAGCTCACCGCCGAGATCGAGCCTGAGTTCGAGCAGCTTGTCGGCCCCCTCGACCAGACGCGCCTCGCGGATCAGGGCCACGCGCAGATCGACCTTGGCGAAGCTGTCATAGTCGATCGGCGCGGCGATGGGGTCGCGTTCGAGGTGCGGATTGGCGGCGGGTGGGGCAGCGGTGACCGGGCTTGACCCGGCAGCGATCAAGTCCTCTTTGGAGGCCTCCAGCATGGCCTGGATCTGTTTGGGGTCGACGCGGGTCATCAGCGGCTCGAAGGGGGCGATGATGTGATCGAGCAGGGGCCTGGCCAGCGCCTCCCAGGTAGGTGGCTCGATCCGAAGGAAGGACTCGGACTTCTCGGCAGTACCGGGCAGGATGGGGCGCAGATAGCCGATCAGCACCCGGAATAGGTTGAGGCCCATGGAACAGATCGCTTGCAGTTCGGCCGCGCGTCCGTCCTGCCTGGCCACCACCCAGGGGGCCTTCTCGTCGATGTACTGATTGGCGCGGTCGGCGAGCGCCATGATCTCGCGCACGGCGCGGCTGAACTCGCGCCTCTCATAGGCCGCCGCGATCGACTCGCCCGCCGCGATGAACTCGGCGAAGAGTTCGGGCTCGGCCAGCGTCCCCGAGAGCCGTCCATCGAAGCGCTTGCCGATAAAGCCGGCACAGCGGCTGGCGATGTTGATCACCTTGCCGACCAGATCGGCATTCACCCGGACCGCGAAGTCTTCGAGGTTCAGGTCGATGTCATCGACGCTCGGCCCCAGCTTGGCGGCGAAGTAATAGCGCAGATATTCGGGATCCAGATGCTCAAGATAGGTACGCGCCTTGATGAAGGTGCCGCGCGACTTGGACATCTTCTGCCCATCGACGGTCAGGAAGCCGTGGGCGAAGATGGCCGTCGGAGTACGGAAGCCGGCCCCGTGCAGCATGGCCGGGAAAAACAGAGCATGGAAATAGATGATGTCCTTGCCGATGAAGTGATAGAGCTCGGCGGTCGAGTCTCGGCCCCAGAAGCGATCGAAGTCCAGTCCGGGCGTCTTGTCGCACAGATTCTGGAAGCTGGCCAGGTAGCCGATGGGCGCATCCAACCAGACATAGAAGAACTTGCCTGGATGATCCGGGATCTCAAAGCCGAAGTAGGGCGCATCGCGCGAAATGTCCCACTCCTGGAGCCCGGCGGCGAACCATTCGTCGAGCTTGTTGGCGACCTCCTTCTGCAAACTGCCGCCACCTGTCCACTCCCTGAGCATCGCCTCGAAGTCGCCGAGCCTGAAGAAATAGTGATCTGAGGCGCGCTGCTCGGGCACCGCGCCCGAGATGACCGAACGTGGATTCTTCAGCTCAGCCGGCGAATAGCTGGCGCCACAGACCTCGCAGTTGTCGCCGTACTGATCGGGTGCGCCGCATTTGGGGCACTCGCCCTTGATAAAGCGGTCGGGCAGGAACATCTGCTCGACCGGGTCATAGGCCTGGGTGATGGTGCGCTTGACGATATGCCCGGCGTCGCGATTGCGCTCGTAGATCAGGGTCGCGTAGTGCCGATTCTCGGGCGAGTGGGTCGAGTGATAGTTATCGAAGCCGATGCGAAAGGCGGCGAAGTCGGCCTGATGCTCCTGGGCGATGCGGGCGATGAGCTGCTCGGGCGTGATGCCCTCCTGGCGTGCGCGCAGCATGATCGGCGTGCCATGGGCGTCGTCGGCGCACACATACCAACAGTTATGGCCGCGCATCTTCTGGAACCGCGCCCAGATATCGGTCTGGATATACTCCACCAGATGGCCGATGTGGATCGGGCCATTGGCATAGGGCAGGGCGCTGGTGATCAGGATGTCGCGGGGCTGGCTCATGGAGTGGCTCGGATGGGTTGATACGTGGTTAAGGGTTGGATGGAATTATCTCATGATTCGCGTTCGGCGCGGCCTGGTATCTGGCGTGGAGCTTGCGGTATGACTTACTCTCAATGTCTTTTGCGGTTTTGTCCGCGTTGAATTCGTTGCGGCTGATACCAAACTTGCCGCCGACATCCGACCCAAATCCCAACGGAGTATCCCATGTCCCAACCCATGAAAGACGCCATCGAAGCCGCCATTAAGGATTATAGGGAACCGCATCTCGGGCGCGATCTGGTTGCCGCCCATGCCGTCAAGGACATCGCGATCGAAGGCGATCAGGTACGGATCAAGGTCGTGCTCGGATTTCCGGCCAAGGGGATTGAGCAGGATATCGCCGAGGCGCTGACCGAGCGCGTCTCCAAGGTAGAGGGCGTCGGCGCGGTCGCGGTCGATGTGGGCTGGGAGATCAAGGCCCACGCGGTCCAGAAGTCCTTGAAGCCCATCGATAATGTCAAGAACATCCTTGCCGTGGCCTCGGGCAAGGGTGGCGTGGGCAAGTCGACCACGGCCGTCAACCTGGCACTGGCCCTGGTCGCCGAAGGGGCCAAGGTCGGTCTGCTCGATGCCGACATCTATGGCCCCTCGCAGCCGCGGATGCTCGGACTCCATGGCCAGCCCGAGTCCAAGGACGGGCGCACGCTCGAACCCATGGTCAGTCATGGCGTCCAGACCATGTCGATCGGCTTCCTGATCGAGGAAGAGACCCCGATGATCTGGCGTGGCCCCATGGTCACCCAGGCGCTGGAGCAGCTGCTCAAAGACACCAATTGGTCGGATCTCGACTATCTGGTCATCGATCTGCCGCCGGGCACGGGCGACACCCAGCTCACGTTGGCGCAGAAGGTGCCGGTCTCGGGCGCGATCATCGTCACCACGCCCCAGGACATCGCCTTGCTGGCGGCGCGCAAGGGGCTCAAGATGTTCCAGAAGGTCGAGGTGCCCGTCCTCGGCATCGTCGAGAACATGAGCATCCACATCTGCTCCAGGTGTGGGCATGAGGAACCCATCTTCGGGTCCGGTGGGGGGCAGAGGATGGCCGAACAGTACGGACTGGAGCTCCTAGGTGCCCTGCCGCTCGACATCCGGATCCGCGAGGAGACCGACAGCGGCAAGCCCACGGTCGTCGCCGAGCCTGAGTCGCGTATCACCCAGATCTATCGCGAGATCGCCCGCAAGACCGCCGCCAAGCTCTCGCTCCAGGCCAAGGACTATGCGTCCAAATTCCCGCGCATCGTGATCCAGAATACCTGACCACCAGACGGCGCGTTCCAGGGACATTCTTGCGTGTGCCGGTGGCCCGGTGCGCGACAAGCCTCGGCCTTCAAGGCCGAGGAAGGATCGCGCGGACCGCAGCCGTCCTTGGCTTTCGGTTTCAATGTGGTGTCTGTTGCGGTTCGATGGATTGGCGCACGATGGCGATCGGCGCACCGCCGCAGGATGAAGCGAAGTAGGACGGCGACCCTAATATTGCCTATGCAACGACATCAAGCCTTCAAGTACGAACTGATTCCCAACGGCCAGCAGGAGCGGCAGATGCGCCGCTTCGCGGGCGCGTGCCGGTTCGTGTTCAACAAGGCCTTGGTGTCGCAGAAAGAGCGCTATGAGAGAGGTGAAAAGAAGCTCGGCTACGCCGGGTTGAGCAAGCTGCTCACCGAATGGCGCCACGGTGAGGAAACCGCATGGCTGGCGGATGCGCCCGTTCATCCGCTGCAACGGGCGCTTCTCGCGGGATGCCAATCATGCGAGACGAAGGGCAGGACATGGCAGACGCTTCTGCCAGGATGCTGGCTTGTGCCAATGTCAGCCCGGATGGCCTGTGGATCGAACCGCGTTGGCGGTCGGAAGCAGGAACCCACCGAAGCGATTCAGGTGTAGCTCTATGCTCCATCAGGACGCCGTAGGAATCCCCGGACGGAAGGCCGGGGAGGATGTCAAATCCGCGATTGCGACAGCCGTTCAGCCTTCAACTTAAGGAGCACGTCCCAGCATGATCTCCCAAGCCATGGCCCAGCGCCTCAATGCCCAGATCAATCGCGAACTATATTCGGCCTATTTCTATCTCGGACTTTCGGCCCAGGCCGAGTCCATGAACCTAAAGGGCGTGGCGGCCTGGTTTTTCGCCAAGCACGGCGAGGAACAGCAGCATGCGCTCAAGATGTACCGCTATCTGATCGACCAGGGTGCGACGGTCACATTCAGCGATGTGGCTGCACCGGCGAGCGTCGAGCGCGGCGTGCTGCCCATGTTCGAGCGCACCCTGGAGCACGAGCGTTCCGTGACCGCCGCCATTACCGAGCTGATCGATGGTGCGCTCTCCGAAAAGGACCACGCCACCCACATCTTTCTGCAATGGTTCGTCACCGAGCAGATCGAGGAAGAGGCCATGGTCGCCGACATCATCGGGCGGGTGCGGCTGTTCGGGGATCAGGGGCAGTCGCTGCTCATGATCGACAACGAACTCGGCGCCCTGGCCAAGCAGATGGCGACTGGTGCGGCGCCCCCGTCCGGTGTCGCCGCCTGAGATCGGGGTCAAACGAGGCACGCAAGCTCCATGAGCAAAAAGTCTAAAAAGTGCTGCAAGAAGTACCGCGAGGGCAAGCGTTGCAAAAAATGTCCAAAGGACTGAACGCTTGAATGCTCACCTCACAGATCGCTCCTCGCTCCAGCGCCATATCGAGCACTCGGCACTGGCTGCGGCAGCCCCGATCTTGGAGGATCTCAAGACCAGAGCTGGTCTGATCTTCCAGCTTGGGATCAAGAGCGCGCCGCTGTTCGTCGGCCAGGCGCTCTTCATCGCCGAGCAGTCGATCATCGACGATGTCGAGACCATCTATTTCTTTACCCGCGAGGGCGAGTTCTTCGAGCGTGTCTTTGCGTCCGTGGTGCCAAACGGGCGTCTCGCCAATCACGTCCTGCCGCGTGCGCGGTTACTGGAAGTGAGCCGACTGGCGACCTTTTCGGCCTCGCTGCGCGAGGTGAGTCTCGACGAGATGCGCCGGCTCTGGAGGCTCTACGACAGCCAGTCGCTGTTCGCGCTCGCCCGCTCGCTCGGGCTGGAACCCGAGGCGCTGGAGCCGATCTGCGCGCGCCACGGGCTGCCGCTCGACGAGACCATCGTACATCCCTGGCTCGACACCCGCGTTAGGGCCCTCTTTACCGACCCAGGGTTCGTCCAGCTCGTCTCAGGCCGGATCGCCACGGATCGACAGGCCGCGCTGGCCTATTTCGCGCAACAGGGACTGATCGACGGTCATGGACCCTTCGGTCTGGTCGATATCGGATGGCGCGGAACCATCCAGGACAACCTTGCCTGGATGCTGCCAAACACGCGTTTCTTCGGTTACTACCTGGGGCTGCAACGCTTCCTCAATCCGCAGCCGCCCAATGGCATCAAACGCGCTTATGGCCCGGACGCCAACCTCAACCTGTTCTTTAGCCATCTGCTCGATGCCGTCTCGCCGATGGAGATGCTCTGTAACTCGCCGCACGGCAGTGTCATGGGGTATCGTCTGGAGGCTGGGGTGGCACGCCCCTGGCGTCTGACCGAACCGACCGAGAATGCCATCCATGCCGAGGTGGTGCGGCACTTCCAGGATGGCGTACTCTTCGCCTGTCGTCACTGGGCGCCCCATGTAGAGACACATTCGATCCGCAGTCAGGATCTACGCGAACAGGCCTGTCAGATCTGGAGCGACTTGATCGAGCGCCCCGATCGCCAGATCTCGGAGGCCTATGCCGCCCTCAAGCACAACGACGTCTTCGGCGTCGGCGGCTTCGTCGACAAGCGCCTCGTGCCCTCGCCCTGGCGCATGATTCGCGGGATCTTATGGTCCGAGGACAGGCGCGCCGTTATCCTCTACATCAAGCAGACGCAGTGGAGTTCGGGGCTGTGGCAGCGCCGCGACCTAGGTCCAGTGCATCGTCTGATGCTGATCGCCGCCCTGAGCCTGGGACGGGCCTACAAGCATCTGCGCATGTGGATGCACTATCATCTCGTAACCAAGCGTTGACGCGGATCCTCAAGGTTTTTTAAGGATTTAAGGGTCATTGACTCGGCCCTGATCGACCGCTAACTTCTTAATAGACGCGAATCACCGTCCTTACACGAGGCCCGCATGTCGATCGCCGCCCAATACTTTGATGTCCATCAGCGGATGCGCGATCAGGGCGTGATCTTCTCCTTCGTCGGTTATGTCTCCGAGGGCATCCTGTTCTCGCTCGGCGAGGCGCTCAAGCAGAAGATGCGCCTGGATGAGACCGACGCCAATGTCACCAAGCGCGTCTTCTCGATCTTTGTCGAGCAGGTGCAAAACCTCATCCGCTACTCGGCTGACCGCCTCCAATCCGAGAACGGTACCCCCACCGAGTTGAGTTCGGGCCTGGTCATGGTCGGGCGCGATGCTACCCATTTCTTTGTGGTCTGCGGCAATGTGGTCGGGCGTGCCGAGGGCGAGGATCTGTGCAGTCGGCTCGAAGAACTGGCGCGTATGGACCCCGACACCATCAAGAGCTACTACCGCGAGAAGCTACGCGAGCCACCCGAGGCCGGCAGCCGCGGCGCGAGCATCGGCCTGATCGAGATTGCGCGCCGCTCGACGCGCGCGATCGAGTTCGGTCTGACCGAACTCGAGGCGGAGCGCGCCTTCTTTTGTCTCAAGGCCTATATCTAAAAATGCCGTCTCGACCGATGGATAGACTCCAGCGTCCTCAGACCGAGCGCTCGCCCCTGGTCGATTTCGATTTCGATCGCCACCGGCTGCATCTCGAAGGCGAGTCCTATCCGGAGGACGCAGCAGCCTTCTTCGGTCCGCTGCTCGTGGCTCTGGATCACTATCTCGTGCATCTGCGGGCCGAGCCGCCCGCATCACCCCTGGTCGTGGATCTGCGCCTGACCTATTTCAACAGCAGCAGCGCCAAGGCGTTCATGAACCTCTTCCAGCGTCTGGAAGCGGCGGCGCGCGATGGGGTCGAGGTGCAGGTCAACTGGCACTATCAGAGCGATGACGAGACCATGATGGAGTTCGGTGAGGACTTTAGGGAGGATTTCCAGGCCGCTCGTTTCGAGCTCTGTGTCTTCGACTGAACCGGGGACGACCATGTCTGCCCATGCCCATGACCTAGAATCTCAGGGGACCTACTCGCTCTATGCCCACGAGGAGTCGGTCATCCGTCAGGCCGAGTCGATGCTGGGCAAGCTCGACGAGGTCGCCAACGGGGTGCGCCTGCTAGCCCAGGCCTATCGTGAGGGCTATCGTGAGACGATGCGGCTGGTGCGCATCAGTGATCGGATGCAAGCGGAGCTGCACGCGGCCAATCGCACGCTCCTGAATCAGGCCGCCGACCTGCAACGGCTCAACAAGGCCCTGCATCAAGAGATCGAGCGGCGCGAGGCGCTTGAACATGAACTGCGGCGCATCGCCTCGGTCGATGAGCTGACTGGCCTCCATACACGGCGCCATGTGCTCGAGCTCGGCGAGCACGAGCAGCGCCGACGCGCGCGTCATGGGTATGATCTGTCCATCCTCATGATGGATCTTGATCACTTCAAGCGCATCAACGACGGTTTCGGCCATGCCGCCGGTGATCAGGTACTGGGCGACTTCGGTTTTCTGCTGTGTTCCAGTCTGCGCCAGGGCGACATCGCCGGACGCTTCGGCGGCGAGGAGTTCCTGGCGATCCTGCCCGAGACAGATCTGGCGACCGCTCAATCCATCGCCGAGCGACTCTGCAAGCAGGTGCGCGAGAACAGCACCCTGTGGAAGGATCAATCGCTGGCAGTCACAGTCAGCATCGGATTGGTAGCGGTCGACCGTGACGAGTCCCTCGAGTGTGCCATCGCGCGCGCCGATCATGCACTCTATCTGGCCAAGCGCGCCGGGCGTGATCGGGTCATGGTCGGTTCCGGGCCGGACCTTGACGAATAGGGCCGGGGCGATGCCTGCCGTCGTGCCTGTCCGTCTCCTGCTTGTATGGCTGGCGCTGGTCGCGGCGGCGCCTGTCTCGGCCGGCGAGCGCTATGCGGTCGGCGTGGAGAACATCGACTATCGGCCCTATCAGGCCGGTCACACCGGGGTCTTCGAGGGGTTTGGGCGCGAGCTGCTCGATGCCTTCGCCACCGAGGCCGGGATCGTCTTTGAGTATCGACCCCTGCCGCCGCCGCGTCTGCTGGCGAGCCTGCTTCAGGATCGGATCGATTTCAAATACCCCGACGATCCGGGCTGGGCACCCGAGGCACGCGCCGGTCAGGTCATCCATTACAGCCGTCCCATCGTCGCCTATCTGGACGGCACCCTAGTGCGGCCCGAGCGTCTCGGGCAACCGGTATCGATGCTGCGCGTGCTTGGCACGGTGGTCGGCTTTACGCCGCTGGCCTGGCGCGCGGCGATCGAGTCGGGCGCGGTCAGTCTCCGGGAGAACGCTGACTTTGGCGCGCTCTTCCAACAGGTTTTAAGCGGGCGCATCGATGGCGCCTATGCCAATGTCGCTGTAGCACGCGATCAGTCCCAGCGGCTGTTCGGACACCCGGACGCGCTGGTCTTCGATCATCGTCTGCCGTTCGCACGCGGCGACTATCGGCTCTCGACGCGCCGTCATCCGCAGGTGATCGCGCGTTTCGACCGCTGGCTCCTCGACCGCGCCGATCGGGTGTCCGAACTCAAGCGGCGTGCCGGCCTGAGCGAAACAGATCCGGATCATGACGCCCTCGACTGAGCCCCTGGTCGGTGCGGCGGATGAAGCCGACACGACGCTCAGCCACATTCCGCTGCGACATAGCCTGACCTTCAAGCAGGCGGCTGTCACACTCCTGGTGGTGTTGCTGCTGGGGCTTGCGGTCGGCACGCTCGAGCTCGTCCTGGACTGGCGTACCAGGCGGATTGAGGTACGCGAAAATCTGGAACGCACGCTCGATCTGGTCGAGGGCTCGGCCACCGAGGCGCTCTATCAGCTCAATCCCGAACTGGGGAGCCGGGTCGTGGATGGACTCATGGTCTTCGATCTGGTGCGGTACGTCGAGCTGCGCGACGACTTCGGGCGCGTGCTGGCCAGTCGCAAGAGTCCGCCCCTGGCCGCCAGTCCCTTCCATCGCTGGTCCGAACTCTTCGCGGACATGATCCACTTCAGCCGCCCGCTGCGTCAGGCCGAACCCGATGGCGCTCGGATCGAGGTCGGCGTGCTCCGGGTCGAGCTATCGCCCGAGCGGTTGACCGAGCAGTTCCTGCACCAGGCGATGCGCGGTGCGCTCTTCGGTGTCGTGCGTGCAGCGGGTGTCTTGCTTTTGGTCATGCTCCTGTTCTATCTCATGCTTACCCGACCGCTGCTACGATTGGCACGCGCGGTCGCCGAGGTCGATCCGGCGTGTCCAGGTCGCTGGTCGGCGCCTACACTGCCCGGACATGGACGCGACGAGCTGGGACTGCTACTGGCACATCTGCGCCGGCTGCTGGATGCCTCGCAGGACGGTCTGGATCAGCGTGACCGGGTACAGGCCGAGCTGACCGCGCTCACCCGCGAGCTGGAACAGCGTGTCCGGGAGCGCACCCAGGCGCTCGAACAGGCCTTGCTCGACCTGGAGACACGTAAGGAGGAGATCGAGCATGCCTTTGAGGAATTGGATTGGACCCATCGACGTTTGAGTGAGACCAATCGTCTGCTCCTCGAAAGCCATGCCTACGCTCGACGCATCCAAACCTCGATGTTGCCCGATCCGGCGGCGCTCGGCGCCGACCTCGGCGAGGTCCGTGTCCATTGGGAGCCGCTGCATCTGGTGGGTGGCGACTGGTATTGGCTGGAGCGACGCGGCAATCAGTCTCTGATCCTGCTCGCCGACTGCACCGGACATGGCGTGCCTGGTGCCTTCGTCACCCTGGTGCTGGCCGCGGTGACCGAACAGGTGCTGCGCGAGATGTCGGTCTGGGAGCCGGCCCGGATCCTCGCCGACATCGACCGGTTGGTCAGGCGACGTCTGCGTCAGGACCGAGCGGGCGACTGGACCGGACTGGACTCCGACGACGGACTCGAGGCCGCCGTGCTGCTTTGGGACGCTGGATCCCGTATCCTGGAGTTTGCGAGCGTGGGCGGCATTCCCTTGCTGTGTCTCGATCCAGGCAAGGGGGTCACCACGCTTCGCGGCACGCGCGGCCATCTCGGCTATCAGAGCCTGAAACCGCCGGCGGTGATCGCGACCGAGCGCGTCGCTGTGGCCCCAGGCGCGACCCTCTATCTGCTGACCGACGGTTTCACAGACCAGATGGGCGGCTCGCCGCGTCGTCTGCTCGGGCGGGGGCGGATCCTCGACTGGCTGGAGTCGCACGCTACACTCGGACTGAGCGACCAGATCGAGGGACTGTGCCGGATGCTTGCCGATTATCGTGGCGAGGAGCCGAGACGCGACGACATGACCCTGATCGCCTTCAGGCCGAGAGCGGATGCCGAGCTCAAATGATGTCGGTGATCTTCCACTGAGCACCGATCCGCGACAGCCGGATGTGGGTGGCGTTCTCGCCGAGCCGTCCAAGCCGGATCAAAAAGCGATCGTGCGACTCGAAGAAGGCAAAATCGACCGCGCCGATCAGAGAGGGCGTACCCTGGCCCATGACCTGGGTGGCCGCTTCGCGCAGGGTCTCGCGCACCCAGTCGAGCGTGATGGCCTGCTCCAGGGCCGCGTCGCCCAGGCGTTCGAGGTTCTGGCCGATCCAGCCGGTGATGCCCTGGGGCTCCGCTGCTGGCAGCATACCGCTCACGCCAGCGGCCAGACGGCGCTTGTAATTGGCACGGATGGCGGGGAGATCCACCAGTGTGGCCAGCTCGGTCGGGTCCGGACGCAGGAGGGCGCCGTCGAGCCGATAGAGGCTGTAATAGGGCCAGAGACCATAGATGACGAGGACCAAAAGCAGGAGATAACCGATGAATCGCATCCGGGTCGCCTCAGTGTCAGTTCTTTACGCGGACGTGTTGGAGTGAAGTCTAAACCCTTTAGCGGCGCGGACGCGACCCAGGGGCTTCAAACCTACCTGGTCGGCGGTGCCGTGCGCGACCTCCTGCTCGGGCACATCCCCGAGGAGCACGACTATGTCGTGGTCGGCGCCAGCGTCGAGGACATGCTCGCCCGTGGTTTTAGGCAGGTCGGCAAGGACTTTCCGGTGTTCCTGCACCCGCAGACCCAGGAGGAATATGCCCTGGCCCGCACTGAGCGCAAGACCGCGCCCGGGTATCGCGGTTTCCAGGTCCAGTCCCATCCAGGCGTGACCTTGGAAGAAGACCTGAGGCGGCGTGATCTCACCATCAATGCCATGGCGATGGACGCCACGGGACGGCTGATCGATCCGCATGGCGGTCTGGCCGACCTTAAGGCGCGCATCCTGCGCCACGTCTCCCCAGCCTTCGTCGAGGATCCGGTGCGTATCCTGCGTCTGGCGCGCTTCACCGCCCAACTGGCCGATCTGGGATTTGGTATCGCCGAGGAGACCCTAGAACTGGCGCGCGCCATGGTCGCGGCCGGCGAGGTCGATGCCTTGGTCCCGGAACGGGTGTGGCAGGAGATGGCGCGTGCCCTCGCGGCGGACCGACCAGCGCGCTTTTTCGAGGTGCTGCGCGACTGTGGTGCCCTGGCGCGCCTGCTACCCGAGCTCGACCGGCTCTGGGGCGTGCCCCAGCCGCCGGAGTGGCACCCGGAGATCGACACCGGGGTGCATGTGATGCTGGTGCTCGACATGGCCGCGCGGATCGCGCCCGAGCTGGAGGTGCGGTTCGCCGCGCTCTGTCACGATCTGGGCAAGGGTGTGACACCGCCCGAGATCCTGCCCAGCCATCATGGTCATGAGGAGCGCGGTCTGGTGCTGGTCGAGTCCATCTGTGATCGCTTCCGCGTCCCCAACCGCTGCCGCGAGCTGGCGCGCCTGACCACCGCCGAACACGGACGGATCCACAAGGTCGAGGAGCTGCGCGCTGGCACCATCCTGGAGCTCTTCGAGCGCGCCGACGCCTTCCGGCGCCCCGAGCGCTTCGAACAGCTGCTGGCCGTCTGCGAGGCCGACTTTCGCGGTCGCACCGGCTATGCCGAGCGCCCCTACCCCCAGGCCGAGGTCTGGCGTCGCCTGTTTGCCGCAGTCGCTGCGGTCGATACCGGCACCATCGCGCGCGCCGCAGGCGAGCCGCGCCGGATCGCCGAGCACCTCCGTGCCGCGCGGCTTTCGGCGATCCGGGGTGTCCGTCCGGATTTGTCTTGAGTCCCCTCCCTGTCACATCAGGCGTGTCCCTGACTATTTAAAAAAACACTGAACCCAAGAATTGCTGATGTCTGACACCCCCCTCTACACCGCCGAGGGCATCGAACGTCGCCCGCTGAAAGACTTCACCGAAAAGGCGTATCTGGACTATTCCATGTACGTTATCCTCGACCGCGCCCTGCCGCACCTCGGCGACGGCCTCAAGCCTGTCCAGCGGCGCATCCTCTACGCCATGTCCGAACTTGGGCTCTCGGCAACGGCCAAATTCAAGAAATCCGCCCGGACTGTCGGCGATGTGCTCGGCAAGTTTCATCCGCACGGCGACTCGGCCTGTTACGAGGCCATGGTCCTCATGGCCCAACCCTTCAGTTCGCGCTATCCACTCATCGATGGCCAGGGCAACTGGGGCTCAGCCGACGACCCCAAGTCGTTCGCCGCCATGCGCTATACCGAGGCGCGTCTGACCCCCTACGCCGAGTTGTTGCTCACCGAGGCCGATCAGGGCACCATCGACTGGCAGCCCAACTTCGACGGCACGCTCGAGGAGCCGCGCCTGCTCCCGGCGCGCCTCCCGAACATCCTGCTCAATGGGGCCAGCGGCATCGCGGTCGGCATGGCCACCGACATCCCACCCCACAATCTGCGCGAGGTCGCCCGCGCCTGTATCCATCTGCTCGAACACCCGGACGCGGCCCTCGAAGACCTGGTCCGGTTTCTCCCCGCACCCGACTTCCCGACCGAAGCCGAGATCATCACGCCTGCCGCTGAACTCCTTGCGCTCTACCGCACGGGCACCGGTAGTCTCAAACAGCGCGCGCGCTACAGCCGTGAGCAGGGCGAGATCGTCATCACCGCTTTACCCTATCAGGTCTCGGGTAGTCGGGTGCTGGAGCAGATCGCTGCCCAGTTCAATGCCAAAAAGCTCCCCATGATCGAGGACTTTCGCGACGAGTCCGATCACGAGTATCCGACCCGACTCGTCATCGTCCCGCGCTCCAACCGGGTCGATGTCGAGCGACTGATGTCACATCTGTTCGCGACCACGGATCTGGAGCGCAGTTATCGCGTCAATCTCAACCTGATCGGTCTCAATGGTCGCCCGCGTGTGATGAATCTGCGCGAGATCCTGACGGAGTGGCTGATCTATCGCACCGAGACCGTGCGTCGCCGGCTCCAGCATCGGCTGGAGAAGGTACTGGAACGCCTGCATCTGCTCGATGGCCTATTGATTGCCTTCCTCAATCTCGACGAGGTGATCCGCATCGTACGCACCGAGGACGAGCCCAGGCCCGTGCTGATGGCGCACTTCGGCCTGAGCGAGCCTCAGGCCGACTTCGTGCTGAACACCCGCCTGCGTCAGCTTGCGCGCCTGGAGGAGATGAAGATCCGCGCCGAGCAGTCCGAACTGAGCGTCGAGCGCGACCAACTCCAGCGTCTGCTGGGCGACGAACGCGCGCTCAAGGGCCTGATCCGCGACGAGATCGCCGCCGATGCCGAGCGCTATGGCGACGCGCGCCGCTCGGCCTTGGTCGAGCGCGCGCCGGCCTGTGCACTCGATGAGACCGAGCTCGCACCGAGCGAGCCCCTGACCGTGGTCCTGTCCGAAAAGGGTTGGGTGCGCGCCGCCAAGGGGCACGAGGTCGATGCCATCGCTCTGAACTACCGCGCCGGCGATGCCTTCCTAAGCCTGGCGCGCCTGCGCAGCAACCAGCCCGCCGTCTTCCTCGACTCGACCGGGCGCAGCTATGCGCTCCCGGCGCATAGCCTGCCCTCGGCGCGCGGTCAGGGCGAGCCGCTGACGGGGCGTCTCGATCCACCGCCCGGCGCGCGCTTTGTCGCCGTGCTCGGCGACCATCCCGAGGCGCGCTATCTGCTCGCCTCAGACGCCGGCTATGGTTTCATCGTCCACTTCGAGGAGCTGATCGCCAAGCCCAAGGCCGGCAAGGCGGTGCTGAGCCTACCGGAGGGGGCACGCCTCTTGGAGCCGGTGCGCGTCGATGCGATCGAGGACGCGAGCCTGGCCGCTGTCACCACCTCTGGACATCTGCTCCTGTTCCCACTCGCCGAACTGCCCGAGATGGCGCGCGGCAAGGGCAACAAGATCATCGGACTGTCATCCAGGGGCACGGGTAATGAAGGCGAGCGCCTGATCGCACTCGCCGTGGTGAGGGAGGGCACGACCCTGACCGTGCTGTCCGGCAAGCGTGAGCTCAGGCTCAAGCCGGCTGATCTGGCGCTCTACCGTGGCGAACGCGGTCGACGTGGTAGACTCCTGCCGCGTGGTTTTCAGCGCGTCGATGGCTTGCGGACCTGAGCGAGCGGTTCGGTGTGATCTTCGAGCCTGACCACGTGGGTCGCGGCTTAGGCTGAACCGCAGACCCAGTGTCCGCGATGTATTATTTAAGTCTAGCTAGACAGGACGTACAGCGCCCATAACTCCTCTACCGGAGGCTCAATGATGGATGATGGTCTGGCGACGATCCTCATCGTCGACGACTCGCCCGAGAATCTGGCGGTGCTCAGCGAATTGCTGCAAACCGAGTATCGCGTGCGTGCTGCCACCTCGGGTAAGAAGGCGCTGCGCGTGGTCAAGACTGCGCACAAACCAGACCTGATCCTGCTTGATGTCATGATGCCCGAGATGGACGGCTACGAGGTCTTTGCGCGGCTGCGCGCCGATCCCGAGACCCGTGACATCCCAGTCATCTTCGTCACCGCCATGGACAGCACCGAGGCCGAGATCCGCGGGCTGGATGTCGGCGCGGTCGATTACATCGCCAAGCCGATCGTGCCGCCGATCCTGCGTGCGCGCGTCCACACCCAGCTCGAGCTCAAGCAGGCCCGCGACTGGCTCAAGAACCAGAACGACTATCTGGAGATCGAGCTGGCACGGCGCATGAGTGAGAACCTGTTGATCCAGGACGTCACCATCCATGCCCTCGCGCATCTGGCCGAGATCCGCGATCCCGAGACCGGCAACCATCTGCGCCGAACCCAAGGTTATGTCCGCGCCCTGGCCGAGCAACTATCCGATCACCCGCGGTTTGCCGATTTTCTCACGCCACATGCCATCGAGTTATTGGTCAAGTCCGCGCCCCTGCACGACATCGGCAAGGTCGGGATTCCGGACCACATCCTACTCAAGCCCGGTCCACTCACACCCGAGGAGTGGGAGATCATGAAGACCCATGCCAAGCTTGGGCGCGACGCCATCGAACAAGCCGAGCGCGACGTCGAGCGGGCGCTTGAGTTTCTGACGATGGCCAAGGACATCGCCCATTATCACCATGAACGCTGGGACGGAACCGGTTATCCCGAGGGTCTGGCCGGCGATGACATCCCGATCGCCGCGCGGCTCATGGCCCTGGCCGATGTGTTCGACGCGATCATCTCACAGCGGGTCTACAAGCCACCGCTGTCCTTCGAGGAGTCCTATGCGATCATCGTCGCCGGACGCGGCACCCATTTCGACCCCGATGTGGTGGATGCCTTCGTGGCGCGTTTCGATGAATTCCAGAGGGTCGCGACCCGTTATGGCGAGACCGAGACGGCGGCCTCAAACCGCCTCCCGTCTTTTGGCGATGCGGCTACGGCCAAATGAGGCCTGTTCTCAGCTTGGACTTGGTTTAAGTCCGGGGCTAGACAGTCTGAGGCCATGCCTTAAGGAAGCGCTGATTGATTCTATTCGTGGCAAAACCTTCTCACGTAACCCATTGATTTTGTAGGAGCGGCTTTAGCCGCGATTTAGAGGCACGCGATTTGTTCAGCGTTTCCCTAGGAAGCGCTGATTGATTCCCCCTCTGGGAGGGCAACTGTGTTTCGGGTCAAGCGGTTTTCCCATAATCAGGATCCCAGTGCGCCTGATCGCGCAGCAGGGCGTTGAGGAGGGTCAGGGGCTTGCGCAGGCATGCCAACGAGGGCCACCTTGGCGCTCTTCCTGGTCTCGCGCCGTCGGGTGGAGAACGCCTTCAGAATCGGGTCTTAACGCACCGTCGAGCGGGTTGCCCTAGAGAGCCCGTGGCGCCGGCTCGACGGCTTGGGCAAAGCAGGCGAGGACGCGCGCATCGAGACGATCCGGCTTGGCGATGCCAACCCAACAGGTTTCAGGATGCATCATCCTGGCTCCGAATACCCAACCTGGCAGAATCGGGCTTTACGCCCTGGCAACTGTTCGGGTTGTTGAGGAAAACCCCGCATCGACCCAAGCGCTCCCACGAGCTCAGAATCAGAGGGTGGACGGTCTGGGGGGTAAATTCATCTTACAAGGGAGTTATTCAGTGCTTCCTCAAGAAACGCTCAGAAGCCGACGAGTGTCGGCAGATCGGTGAAGGGGTGGCCCACGATGAGCCTCGAATCACGGGCCGACATGACGCCGCCCTACTCGAACTTCTCGACGACATAGCCGATGCCGGCCCCGATACCCGCTCCGATCGGACCGGCGACGACACCACCCACTGCTGCCCCGGAAACCATCCGTTGCTGAGTTTTGTTCATATTCGCGCAGCCCGTGAGTATCAGCAGGGCAGCGCATGAAATGGCCAAGGCGCGTTTCATCGTTATCAACCCCCATTCAACTGTTTCAGTTGGCGATTATGAGCGCTCTCAAACAGGGCAATCTCGGTCTTTATTGTCGACAATCAATCTTGACATTAGCGATGGATTGGCTATTTTAGGGCGTAAAAAGCCGATTAATGTCGACATATCCACCATGACACTGGCGGCCCTTGACCTCGAAGACGTCCCTGCGCGCACCCTCGCCGATCGCCTGTTCGACCAGCTGCGTCAGGCCATCGTCGAGGGCGAGATCCCAGCGGGCAGCAAGATCAGCGAACCGGCGCTGGCGGCGCGTTACGGCGTCAGCCGCGGATCGCTGCGCGAGGCGCTGCAACGGCTCGAGGCCATCAAACTCATCGAACGGCGCGCCAATGTCGGCGCCCGCGTCGTCCAGCTCAGCAGCATCGAGTTGCTGGAAATCTACCTGGTGCGCGAGGGCCTGGAGGCCATGGCGGCGCGTCTGGCCGCCGAGCGGATGTCGGACGCCGCCATCGCCGACCTCAGGGCCCTGCTCGAACATCACGGTCGAGAACTCGCGCGCGATGACTGGCAGCGCTATTTCCAACAGGAAGGCGATCTCGATTTCCATTTCCGCATCGCCCGTGGCAGTGGCAACCGCCGTTTGATCGAGATCCTATGCAACGATCTCTATCACCTCACGCGTCTCTACCGCTGCCAGTTCGGCATGAGGAGTCATCGTACCCGTGAGGCGCTGCATGAGCATGAGCTGATCGTCGAGGCCATCGCCGCACGCGACGGCGAGCTGGCCGAGTGGATGATGCGCCGCCACATCCGCGCCTCGCGTCAGGTCACCGAGCAACAACTGACGCTGGTCGAGGCCGGCCTCCAAGCGCCGGCGACCAGCGACCGGCAAATTCGCCGTTCGCGTCAAATGTCCACGACGCCATCGGCGTCCTCCAGCTGAACCGATTCGAGTCCATCCGGCTCCATCAACCGAGATGAGCATCATGACCCAAACCACGACACCAGGCGCCAGGCTGCGCCTGGCGGTCCAGGAAGAGCATCCCTTGCAGGTGGTGGGCGTCATCAACGCCTATCATGCCCGCTTGGCCGAGCGCACCGGCTATCGCGCCCTCTATCTATCGGGCGGCGGAGTGGCGGCCGGTTCCTATGGCCTCCCGGATCTGGGGCTGACCAGCCTAGACAATGTACTCGAGGACGTCGGACGCATCACCGCTGTCACCGAGGTGCCGCTGCTGGTCGATGCCGACACCGGCTGGGGTGGGGCCTTCAACATCGCCCGCACCGTCAAGCAATTGATCCGCGCCGGGGCCGCCGGCTGTCACATCGAGGATCAGGTCGCGGCCAAGCGCTGTGGGCACCGTCCCGGCAAGGCGATCGTCCCTCAGACCGAGATGGTCGATCGCATCAAGGCCGCCGTGGATGCGCGCACCCATGACTTCGTCATCATGGCCCGTACCGACGCGCTGGCCGTCGAGGGGCTGGAGGCCGCCATCGAGCGCGCCCTGGCCTGTGTCGAGGCCGGTGCCGACATGATCTTCCCCGAGGCCCTGACCGAGCTGGCCCAGTACGAGCGCTTCACCGCCGCCGTCCAGGTGCCGGTGCTGGCCAATATCACCGAGTTTGGTACCACCCCGCTGTTCACCACCACCGAGCTGGGTGCCGTGGGCGTATCGCTGGTGCTCTATCCGCTGTCGGCCTTCCGGGCCATGAACAAGGCCGCGCTCAACGTCTATCAGGCCATCCGACGCGATGGGACCCAGGCCAATGTCATCGAGACCATGCAGACGCGCGAAGAGCTCTACGACTATCTCGATTATCACCGCTTCGAGCAAAAACTCGATGCGCTGTTTGCCCGGGAAGGTTTAGGCGAATAACGACGACCAACAATGGGACCGCCAAGGCGCGAAGGACGCCAAGATCGAAGAACGGCATCCAGATGATTCGATTCCGGCGCCGTTCTTTGCATCCGACATGCTTCGTGCTCTGTGCGCGTTAGTGGTTCCAAAAACCAAGCGAGGAAACGATGACCGAGACCCACCAGCCCAAGCCAAAGAAGTCGGTCGCCCTCTCTGGCACCATCGCCGGCAACACCGCCATCTGCACCGTCGGCCTCACCGGTAACGACCTGCACTATCGTGGCTATGACATCCTGGATTTCGCCGACCAGGCCGAGTTCGAGGAGATCGCGTATCTGCTCATCCACGAACGTCTGCCGACCCGCGCCGAACTGGAGGCGTACAAGCGCAAGCTCAGATCCATGCGCGGCCTGCCGGCGGCGGTTAAGACTGCGCTGGAGCAGATCCCAGCCTCTACCGCGCATCCGATGGACGTGCTGCGGATCGGCTGTTCGCTGCTCGGCACCCTGGAACCGGAACGCGACGACATGCCCGTGGCCGGCGCGCGCGAGATTGGCGACCGGCTCATCGCCTGTTTTGGCTCGATGCTCCTGTATTGGTATCACTTCGCCCATCACGGACGACGCATCGAGGTTGAGACCGACGATGAGACCATCGGCGGTCATTTTCTGCACCTGCTGCATGGCGAGAAGCCGAGCGAGGATTGGGTGCGCGCCATGCACACCTCACTTATCCTCTACGCCGAGCACGAATTCAACGCCTCGACCTTCACAGCGCGCGTGATCGCGGGCACCAACTCGGATATGTACTCGGCCATCAGCGGCGCCATCGGCGCACTGCGCGGTCCCAAGCATGGTGGGGCCAACGAGGCCGCCTGTGCGATCCAGCAACGCTATGCCAGCGCCGACGAGGCCGAGGCCGACATCCGTGCCCGGGTGGCGCGCAAGGAGATCATCATCGGCTTCGGTCATCCGGTCTATACCCTCTCTGACCCACGCAACAAGGTCATCAAGGCCGTCGCCGAGCGGCTCTCGAACAGCAATGGTGACCGGCGCATGTTCGAGGTGGCCGAGCGCCTCGAAGGCGTCATGTGGGAGCTCAAGCGGATGTTCCCCAACCTCGACTGGTTCTCGTCCGTCTCCTACGCCCAGATGGGGATTCCGACTCCGCTGTTCACGCCGATCTTCGTCATCTCGCGCACCACGGGCTGGGTCGCCCATGTGATCGAGCAGCGCCTGGACGGCAAGATCATCCGCCCGAGCGCCAACTATATCGGGCCGGCGCCTCTGAGCTGGGTGCCGATCGAGGCGCGCTGATCCGGCGGTGCAGCAGGCCCGTACCTTCAATCCGCGGGATTCGTCCTGGATCAGGGTGGCGCCATTCGCTGACCCGATCGAATCGGCGGTTGGCGCGGGTCAGGGCGTTTGCGGTAAACAACCCTCGACTGAAGTCGAAGGCTTTATTGTGAGACGCAGCAAACATGGTTGACCGCATCCCCAACATTGGGCGTGTTTACAGCCGCCCTT
>Ga0209018_1000403_pt1 | contig 40506 bp, 30 predicted proteins | sample YNPBryBLVA2012_FD_185814 | JGI IMG/M metagenome (GOLD analysis project Ga0209018, IMG submission 185814) | Anoxygenic and chlorotrophic microbial mat microbial communities from Yellowstone National Park, USA - YNP Bryant BLVA 2012 (SPAdes)... ...
CCGCGCTGGTTCTGGCCCCCGTCCGGGCCCAGCGGAGCCCTTGGGCGGAAGTCCTGCTGCGCCGGCCCGGACCGGCGGCGCCGGCTGCGGCGGGCCTGCGTTTTGAGATCCGTTTCCCAGCTTCCCTGCGTGTGCGGCCTGTGGATGGGCGCCTACTCTTGATGCTGGCGGCGAGCGCCGTCCCCGAGCCGCGCTTCCAGGTGAGCGACGGCCTGGAGTCGGCCCAGATCTTCGGCACGGACGTCGAGAACCTCAAGCCGGAGGAAGCGGCGGTGATAGACGGCGCCGTGCTGGGCTATCCCCGCGAGTCGCTGGCTGAGGTTCCCCCGGGCGAATACTACGTGCAGGCATTGATTAACGTCTACGAGACCTTCCGGCGGTCCGACGGGCACGTGCTCAAACTGCCCGCTGACGACGGGGAAGGGCAGAAATGGAACCTCTCGCCTGGCAACCTGTACAGCGCGCCGCGGCGCATGAAGATCGAACCCTCGGCCGGGGAGACGATCCGCATCGAACTGGACCGGGTGGTTCCCCCGCTGACGCCGCCCGCCGACACCAAATACATCAAGCATGTTCGCCTGGAAAGCCGCCTGCTCAGCGAGTTCTGGGGCCGTCCGGTGTATTTGGGCGCGGTCGTCCTTTTGCCCGAGGGTTTCGACGAGCACCCCGAGGCGCGCTATCCCGTCATGTACTATCAGGGCCACTTCACCCCGAGCTTCGCCACCCCGGTGGGCTTTCGCAGCGAACCGCCCGGGCCCGAGCTGGCGGGCTACGAGCGCACCTTCGCCGAGTACAGCCACAAGTTTTATCAGGACTGGACCTCCGGGCGGCTGCCCCGAATGCTGATCGTCATTACCCAGCACGCCAACCCTTACTACGACGATTCCTACGCGGTGAACTCGGCCAACCTGGGCCCGTACGGCGACGCTCTGGTCAAGGAACTCTATCCTTACATCGAGAAGCGGTTCCGGGCGATCGGCCAGCCCTGGGCCCGAGTGCTTTACGGCGGCTCGACCGGGGGCTGGGAGGCTCTGGCGCAGCAGATCTTCTACCCGGACTTCTATAACGGCGCCTGGTGCAATTGCCCGGACCCGATTGACTTCCGCGCGTTCATGCTGGTCAATCTCTACCAGGACCGCAACGCCTACTTTTTCGAGGGGCCTTTCAAGCGCGTGCCCCGCCCGGCCAAGCGTGAGCCGGACGGCCGCATCCTGGCCACCATGGAGGACGCCAACCGGCTGGAGCTCGTGCTGGGAAGCAAGGGGCGCTCGACCGAGCAGTTCGACATCTGGCAGGCGGTGTACAGCCCGGTAGGTCCGGACGGCTACCCTCAGCCCATTTACGACAAGCGCACGGGCGCGATTGACCGGCGAGTGGCCCTGTACTGGCGGGACCATTACGATCTGAGTTATATTCTGCAAAGGGACTGGAAAACGCTGGGGCCCAAGTTAGTAGGCAAGATACACATCAAGGTAGGGGACGCCGATACCTACTATCTGGAGGGAGCGGTGCGCCTGCTCGAGGAGTTCCTCGAGAGCACCAAGGAGCCGGGCCGGGGACCTTACTACGCCGGCTCGATCGAGTACGGCCACAACCAGCCTCACTGTTACTCGGGCGACCCCTCGGTCTCGGTGCGCATCTCGCGGCTCACCATCAACCAGCGCTTCATGCCCTTGATGATGGAGCGCATGCTCAAGACCGCCCCGCCCGGCGCGGACACTCGGAGCTGGCGCTACTGAAGGGGGCGGGCGCGCCCGCCGGGGCTGCCCTCCCGGCTCAGCGCCGCGCGGGCGCGATCTTGAAATACATCTTGTATCCGCCGCGCCACGGGATCACGTAAGGATCCGTAATCTGCTCGTCCGGCGCAGCCCGCAGCCGGTCTCCTTCTTCAGGGATCCACTCCATCCCGTCTTCGGAGAGGAAGCTTCGCACCACATTGCCGGCCGGCGTGCGCTGGTCGAAAGCATAGAGGCGGAGGCGCCCGTCGGGCAGCAGGACCGGCGCGGTCGTGCCCCAGCCTGGCAAGGGCAGCGTTCCCCGGTACTCGAAGCGGTAGCCGTCGGGAGACTCAGCCATGATGGTCCGGCCGCCGGCGAAGACGAACATCCACCACTGCTCCCGGTAAGCAAAGACGTCCGGGTCCACCAGGTCCGGATACTCAAAGACCGAAGCCGTCTCCCGGAAGCGGACGCCGTCGTCGGAGACGGCCAGGTGAATGGCGTGGGGATTGGGTCCCGCGGCCGGATCGCCCGGGTGGTTCGAGGCCAGATAGTAAAGCCGGAAGCGGCCTTCCTGGTCGCGCACGATTGAGGGATCTACCGCCTTCAGGGCGCCCAGACCCTCGATCTGGAATGCCGGCTCGGGATGGAAGTCCAGCCCGTCGGCCGAGACTGCGCAGGCCACGCTCTCCGGCTTGCCGGGCTCCTCCGGCGGGCGCACGTAATAAAGCAGCACGCGCTGGTCGGCATCGTTGATCGCCGCCGGCACGGAGGCCCCGCTCAGGCGGACTCCCTCATCGCGCAGCCAAGTCAGCCCGTCCGCGCTGGTGGCGCTGCCGACCCGGTGGGTCTCCAGCCCTCCGGCCGGCGGCCGGCGCGCGAGCTCGGCCGGTGCGATAAAGGACTTGATCGCCATCCACCAGGAGCCGTCCGCCAACTGAACGGGCGCCGGATCAGCCACGCCCAGGGCGGCCGGGCCCGCGGGCGGCGGAAGCACTCGATCCCCCGGTTCGATCTGCCACGTCTTGCCGTCGGCGCTGAAGGCGGAGCGGATGCGCATGGCCGAGCCCGTGCGCGGGTCGGGGTTGACGTGAAAGAAGGTGCGCCAGCCGCCCGGAACCGCCACCGTATCGGAGACCGAGCCGCCCAGTTCGACCACGGTTCCGTCCGTCGTGAAGCTCAGCCCGTCGCCGGAAGTGCAGCGCAGCAATCGCGGCCCCAGCGACAGCAGCATCACCCACTCCTCCGGGGTTTGGAACACGTCGGGGTCGGTGGCTTGCGGGTAGCGCGGATCGCGAAAGACCTCGCCCAGCAAGGTCCAGATCAGTCCGTCCTCCGAAGCGTAAGCGGCGATGGCCCCGTCCGGCCCGGCCTTCACGTAGGCCCGGTAAGAGCCGTCGCTCAGGCGGACCACATTGGGGTCCGCTCCCTGCAAGTTAGTGTGCACTCTTTCCCAGGCGCCGTCCGGCCGGCGCTGGAGCGCGCCCAATCGCTCGCGAGGCCCGGCGGCGTCTACGAACAGCAGGGTGGGCCGTCCCTGGGGATCTAAGAACAACTCGGGAACCGAAGCCCGTTCCGCCAGGATTTCCGGCCGCACCTCCCATTGCATCCCGTCTTCGGAGATAGCCAGCAGGAGGCGATGGTTCCACGGGCCGTCCTGGGCTGCGGCCGGTTCGAGCCAGGCCAGCCCGGCTGCCAGCAGGGGTGAAATCAGCCCTCGCATTTTGGCCCGCCTGTCTATTCCGGATTATATTCCTTGGGCTATGCTAGGAGGAACCCAACCGAAGGAGGGTAACCCATGCCTGCGCCGCCGTACCCGGTCGAAAAGGGCCGGCCCCACCCGCTGGGCGCTTCCATCAGCCCGGAGGGGGTCAACTTTTCTTTGTTCTCGGGCAACGCCACCGGCGTCGAACTGCTGCTGTTCGAGTCGCACGATTCGCCCGAGCCGTTCCAGACCATCCGCCTGGATCCGCGCGTCAACAAGAGTTTTCACTTCTGGCACGTGTTCGTGCGCGGTTTGGAGCCGGGCGTGCACTACGCTTACCGGGTGGACGGGCCCTGGAATCCGGCCGCCGGCCACCGCTTCAACCGCAACAAGGTGTTGATTGATCCTTACGCCCGGGGCAATACGGACACCCTATGGGACCGGGCGGCGGCTTGCGGCCCCGAGGACAATCTGGCCAGCGCCATGCGCTCGGTAGTGATTGACGTCTCGGGTTACGACTGGGAGGGGGACCGTCCCCTGAACCGCCCTATGAACGAGACCATCATTTACGAAATGCACGTGCGCGGCTTCACCCAGTCGCCCGGCTCGGGCGTCGCCTACCCGGGGACCTTCGCCGGGATCGTGGAGAAGATTCCCTACCTGAAGGAACTGGGCGTGACGGCGGTGGAACTGATGCCGATCTTCGATTTTGACATCAAGCAGCCCTTGCGCACCGTGGACGGGACGCCCTTGCACAACTACTGGGGTTACGGCACGGTGTGCTTCTTCGCCCCCCAGTCGGCCTACTGCGTGATTCCCGAGGAGGGGCGCCACGCCGTGGAGTTCCGAGATATGGTGAAAGCCCTGCACCGGGCGGGCATCGAGGTAATCCTGGATGTGGTCTTCAATCACACCGACGAAGGCAATCACCTGGGCCCGACTTTCTGCTTCCGCGGCATTGATAACAGCACTTACTACTATCTGGTCCCCTGGGACAAACAGTATTACTTCGACTTTACCGGCTGCGGCAACACCTTGAACTGCAACCATCCCATCGTGCAGAAATTCATCATCGAATGCCTGCGCTATTGGGTGCGCGAGATGCACGTGGACGGCTTCCGCTTCGATCTGGGCTCGGTGCTGGCGCGGGGCGAAGACGGCCAGCCGCTGCCCCATCCCCCGGTGGTCTGGCAGATCGAGCTGGACGAAGCCCTGGCCGAGACCAAGGTGATCGCCGAAGCCTGGGACGCCGCGGGCCTTTATCAGATCGGCCATTTCCCGGGCGATCGCTGGGCGGAATGGAACGGGCGTTATCGGGACGACATCCGGCGTTTCTTGCGGGGCGAGCCCGGGCTGGTGGGGGCGGTGGCCTCGCGCATCGGCGGCAGCTCGGACCTGTATCAGGCGCAGGGCGAGCTGCCCATCAACAGCATCAATTTCGTCACTTGCCACGACGGCTTCACGCTCAACGACCTGGTCAGTTACAACCAGAAGCACAACCAGGCCAACGGGGAGGGCAACCGGGACGGGCAGGACGAGAACCTGAGCTGGAACTGCGGGGTGGAAGGCCCCAGCGACGATCCCGACATCGAGGGGCTGCGCAGCCGCCAGATCCGCAACTTCGCGGCCCTTCTGCTGCTTTCGCGCGGCGTGCCGATGCTGCTGATGGGCGACGAAGTGCGGCGCACGCAGCTCGGCAACAACAACGCCTACTGTCAGGACAACCCCGTGAGCTGGTTCGACTGGAGCCTGCCCGAGCGCCACGCCGATCTGCTGCGCTTCTTCCGCCTCATGATCGCCTTTCGCAAGCGGCACGCCACGCTGCACTGCGGCCATTTCTTCACGGGCGAGCTCGACAGCCGGGGCGTCCCGGACGTGGCCTGGCACGGCTGCCGGCTCCATGAGCCGGGCTGGCACGATCCGCAGGCGCGCGTGCTGGCTTTCACGCTGGGCGGTTTGGAAGGGCAGCCCGACTTGCACGTGATGATGAACATGTACTGGGAGCGGTTGGATTTCGAAGTGCCCGAAATCGCCGGGCGGAGCTGGAGCAAGGCGGTGGACACCGCCGCGCCTTCGCCCAAGGACATCTTCGAGGAGGGCGCCGAGCCGCCCTTTGCGGGCAGGATCTGCCCCGTCGAACCGCACAGCATCGTGGTCTTGGTCGCCCGCTAGCAGGCCCTCAGCGGCGGGGCAGCCGCGCCAGCTTGGCTTCCAGCACCCGCCTCAGCCAAGTGGAGGACCGGCCGGGTCCGGGCGCCAGGAGAGCCAGTCCGCGCTCGATGGTGGCGCGGGCGGCCTCGCTCTGGCCGGTTTGCAGTTGGGCCTCCGCCAGCGTGTCCAGGGCGTAGGCGTCGGCGCCGCGGGTCAGTTCGACGGCCCGCTCGGCGTAACGCAGGGCGGTGAGCGGATCGCGCAACGGCTCGGGCCGGCAGACCACCAGCAGGCGGGCCAGGCGCGTCAACTCCGCCGGGGGCGTTTCCGGGCGAGCCGCCAACTGCCTGGCCTTGGCCAGGCCCCGGGCGGTCTGGCGGCGAGCCTCCTCGGGCTGGCCGGTGCGGACCAGCAGGCCGCCGATGCGGACCAGGATTTCGGCGTGGTAGGCCTGCCAGGAGGCGTTCTCAGGGTCACCCTTGAGCAAGCGTTCGAGAATGTCGGCCACTTGGCCGTAGTTGCGCAGGGCGCCGGCGGCGTCGTTGTCGGCCTCCAGGAGCTGCCCGGCGTCGCTGAGCGTGACGGCCAGATCGAATTGGGCCCGGCTGTTGGCCGGATCCAGCCCGGCCAGCGCGGCCAGCGTTTCCGCCGCCTTGCGGTAGGCCTCCAGGGCGGCCTTGGCGTCCTCGAGCTGCCAGAGGCTGTCGGCCATGCGGCGCTGGATGCTGGCCCCCAGACGGCGGGCGGGGACCGATCCGCGCTCGGCCTCCGGCAATCCCTCCAGCATCGCCAGCCCGGCGCGGTAGTGTTCCAGCGCAGCCCGTGCATCCTGGTCGGCCAGGGCGTCGCCGAGCTTCATGTTCAAACCGGCCGGGGCGCGCCGGGCGCGGAGGCTGGCGGGATCCAGGCGCCCCGCCTCCATCCAGTGGGTGAGGGATTTGCGGTAACACTGGAGGGCGCCGGCGCGGTCGCTGAGGCCCTGGCCGAGCTGATCGCCGAGGCCCTCGTAGGCGGCCGCCAGCTCCATGCGGGTTTCCGCATCGCGCGGCTGGCGGGCCACCGCCCCCTCCAGGATGGCGACGCTGCGGCGGCTCTCGGCGGTGGCCTGATCCATGCGTCGCAGCAAGAACAGCACGTCTCCGGTGTGGGCGTGCACGCGGGCCAGTGTGCGGGCGGAGCGCAGATCCTCGGGCCTGGCGCGCGCCGCTGCTTCGGCGATCGGCAACGCCTTTCGGTAGCTGGCCAGGGCCCCGGCCGCGTCGCCCAGATTGGGCTGGTACGGGTTGCCCTGCAAATCGCCGAAGCGCGTGTAGGCTTCGGCCAGCTCCCACTGGAGGTCGGCATCGCCGCCCGCCTCCGCCGCCAGGCTGTCCAGATGACCCAGGGCGCGCTCGACCAGCATCTGCTGGATGGGGGTGGAGCCGGGCAGTTTCTGCACCGCGTCGTGGAAATCGAACAGCAGGAAGTGCGTCAGCTTGCGCACTTCCTGGAAACGGCGCTCGGCGCGGAAGCGCGCCGCCTGCGCCACGCCGGCCTGCCAGAGAATGCCGGCCAGTCCCGCCGTGGCGGCCAGCAAGGCGGCTGCGGCGGCCGCGGCGCTGACCTTGTTGCGCCGGACGAACTTCAGCGCCCGGTACCGGAGCGTCCCTTTGCGTGCCGTTACGGGCCGCCCTTCCAGATAGCGGCGCAGATCGTCAGCCAGGTGGGCCGCCGAGGCGTAGCGCTCGTGCGGCTCCTTGCGCAGGGCCTTCAACACGATCGCGTCCAGATCGGCGTCCAGCCGGGGGTTACGCGCGCTGGGAGGATCGGGGTCCTGAACGCAGACCGCCGCCACGATGGCGGCCGCCGATTGCGCTTCGAAGCGATAGGCCGGGCTGCCGGCCAGCAGCTCGTAGAGGATCAGGCCCAGCCCGTAGATGTCGGTGGCCGTGGTGACCGGCTCGCCGCGCACTTGCTCCGGGCTGGCGTAATCGGGGGTGAAGGGGCGCGCCCCGGTCTGGGTCAACTGGCCGGCGCCCGGCGCCAGCAGCTTGGCGATGCCGAAATCCAGCAGCTTGACCACGCCGTCCGCGGTCACCAGGACATTACCCGGCTTGAGGTCGCAGTGCACCACCAGATGGCGATGGGCGTATTCGATGGCCGAGCAGATTTGCAGGAACAGTTCGAGCCGCCGGCGTACGGCGGGCGCGAAGCGCTCGCAGTACTCGGTGAGGCGCAGGCCCTCGACGTACTCCATGACCAGGTAGGGCGCGCCCTCGGCCGTGGCGCCGCCGTCCAGCAGGGTGACGATGTGGGGATGCGAGAGGGCGGCCAGCGTGCGCCGCTCGGTATGAAAGCGCGCCAGGGCCTCGGGGTTCCCCAGAGCGCTGCGCATCAGCTTCACGGCTACGCGGCGGCGCAGTTCGTCCTCGCGCTCGGCCAGGTAGACCACTCCCATGCCGCCCTCGCCGAGGCGGGCCAGCAGCCGGTAGGGTCCCACGCGCTGAGCGGGCGACGGGTCCATGGCGGGAACCGGCGCGTTAAGGCAGGCGCACCATCTCGCGGAAGTCCAAGTTGGGCCGGGTGTGCGTGTCGGTGCCCACGATCGTGCCCCGGTGGTCAATCCAGTAGTAGTTCGAACCGCTCTCGACCTTCAGCTCGCGCCCGGTCACCGGGTCTATGACATCCTCCACGCCCAGGATGACGTTCGAGCGGCGGCGGCTGAGCTCGTCCATCGTGGCTTGCCTGCTCCAGTAGGACTCGTCAATGATGCGCGTGATCTCGGCGTGCGTCTGGCTGACGATGCGCGAGGTGTTGGCGGTCAGATTCTGCTGCATGGCCAGCCATTGAGGGTTGATCTGGATGGATTTCAGAGCGTGATCGAAGACCTCGCGCGCCAGCTCCAGCTTGCCCTCGGCGGCCAGGAATCCGGCCAGGTACTCGGCGTTCCAGACCCCACCCTGCATGCCGGCCACTTGGGTGCGCTGGGTTCCGGCGAAGTAGTAGCCGCGCATGGGCCGGTCCTGCTGCCGGCAGGTGAACACCGCCTCGCCGGCGGTGAGTGAGAGGGCCACGCCCACCCCGGCGTATCGCGCGTAGACGGCGTTGATGGCCGCCACGGCCTGCGGCAGATCGCGGTTTTCGGTCACCGTCACATCCGAGCAGTATCGGGCGCAGCGCATCATGACGTACTGGCGGGCGAAGGCCGCGCCCGGAATGTAGCGCTGGACCAGGAAGCGGACGCCGTAGCCGGGCGAGTACCAACTGCCTTCCCGGAAGCCGCTCATCATCAGGATTTGGGTGGGCTCGGTGAAGTAGGGCAGCTCGGCGTCGCCCCCCATGATGCGCACCTGCCCGTCGGGCGAGAGCATCTCCCAGGCGCCGCTGAATTGTACGGCGGCGACGCGGAACAGGCCGCCGTTAATGGTCCAGCCCTCCGGGACCTCCAGGCTGAAAGCGTTCTCCCGAGGATCCTGCCAGCGGAGGTAGCGGATCGCAGGCCCGCGCCCCTGCGCCTGCGCCCCGGCTACCCGGAAGCTTGCCAGGATGCGGGCGAAGGTCTCCTCGGAAGAGCGGTAGGCGGCCTCCGGCGCCGCCAGCAGGTAAGCGAAGGCCGCACAGCCCTTGGGACTGCCGACCCAGCTCATGGCGGCCAGTGCGATGCGGCCCGGTTGCCGGCCGGTGAGTCGCACGGCGGAGGGGCCGATCGCTTGGGGCGCCGCCCAAGCCGTCCCGGGCGCCAGCGTGGCGGCCAGTTTGCGCAGCACGGCCGCGGCGGTGCGCAGATCCAGCGCGCCGGCAATGAACACCGGCCAGACCGTCAGGCGTTCTCCGGCCGCGCCGGCCACCTCGACCCGCCCGCTGGCGGCGTCGCCGGTGGCTTTCCAGCCCGAGGGCAGTTCGAGAGAGAAACCGGAAGGGTCTTTGTGGGTGGTCCAGGGCCGTTGAGTCTGGGCGCAAGCCGAGGACAGGGCGAGTCCCAGCGTGACCGCAATCAGCCAGGCAGATTCCAGCCGCCTCATAAGGTCTCCTCATCCTGACCTTAGCCGAGACTCCGAGGCGGCGCAAGGTGAAAAATGCGGGTCTTTTCCTACGTTGAATCTCCTAAGGCGTACCGCCCCCAGGGCTGCGGTTGACCCGTCTGCCGCGCCTAGCTATCATGAAGTAGTCCCTGTCGCATGGCGGCCGCCCCCGCGGCGCACGCCGCCGCGCAGAAGGAGGAAAGCGGATGGGTCCGTTAGGCTGGCAGGAAACGCTCTTCATCTTCCTGCTCGCCTTGCTCATTTTCGGCCCGAAGAAGCTGCCCGAGCTGGGGCGCACGATCGGCAAGGCGATCACCGAGTTCCGGCGCGCCTCCAGCGAGCTGAAGGCCACCTTCGACCGCGAAATGCGCACTCTGGAGCAGGAAAACCAGTCGCTTCAGGAAGCCACTCGCAGCTACGAATACGACTATTCGGGCTACGACTACAACTACGATTCCTCGTACTACGACAGCGGCAGCGACTCCTATGCGAGTCCCCAGGAGGTCGCCGGGCCCGAGCAGGCCGCCGCTGCCGATTCATCCACCGACAGCGTTTCCGCACCTCAGGGCGCTGAATCCGAACCCGGCGCGGTCGCGCCCGAAGTGGCCGGGCTGGAAGAAGCCCCGGCGCTCGGGGCTGAGGACTCAGAGACCCAGGAGAGCGAAACGGCCTCGATGCGTCCCGCCAGCGATCCGCCGGCTTCCGATTCCTGAGTCTTAGCGAGCAAGCGAACCCGACCGACAAGCAGCATGCCCTTCGAGGAGAAGCCCAAGGAGCCTCCCGCCCCGGGCGCACCCGAGCCCGCCGGCCGGCCGCCGGCCGAGGACCGGCCGGCGCAGCAGACCGCAGGGGCCGGCCAGACCGTGCCCGCCCATGTCCAGCCGGAGGGGGCCGATGTCGAGCCGGAGGAGGTGGTCGCCGGCGGCATGGGGCCGTACCAGGAAGACGGAACTTACCTCCCGGAGGCTGACGCCGCCGCGGCGGCCGCGCCGGCGGCGGAGGCCGGCGGCAAGGGCGCCGAGCCCCCCGCCCCTCCCCCCAAGACCCCCGAGGAGGAGGAAGAGGAGCAAATGCTCCGCATGTCGTTCCTGGAGCACTTGGAGGAGCTGCGCGCCCGCATCATCAAGAGCCTGGCCGGCATCGGGGTGGCCTTCCTGCTCAGCCTGATCTTCGCCAACCAGCTTTGGCTCATCATCAGCGAGCCGGCCGCCGACGCGCTGCGGCAGATCGGCATTCCCGATCCCCGCCTGGCGCAGATCAAGCCCATGGAGGTCTTCTCCATCGTCTGGGTGAAGCTGCCCATGCTCACCGCCATCTTCCTGGCCTCTCCCTGGGTCCTCTATCAGGCCTGGGCCTTCATCGCGCCCGGCCTGTACCGGCGCGAGAGGCGCTGGGCGGCCCCCTTTATTCTCTGCTCGGCGGGCCTGTTCATCCTGGGCGGCCTGTTCGCCTACTTCGTCGCCTTTCGCTTCGGCCTGGTCTTCCTGCTGGGGATCGGGCGGGACATACGCATCCAGCCGATCGTTTCCGTCACCGAGTACTTCGACTTGTTCGTGAACGTCATCCTGGGCGTGGGACTGGTCTTCGAACTGCCGGTGCTGATCTTCTTCCTGAGCCTGTTGCGGGTGGTGAGCCCGCGGTTCCTGCTGCGCAACAGCCGCTACGCCATCTTGCTGATCGTGATCGTGGCGGCGCTGATCACCCCCACTCCGGACGTCTTCAACCTGATGCTGTTCTCGGTGCCGATGGTGCTGCTGTATTTCGTCGGGGTGTTCGCCAGTTACCTGCTGATGCTGCACCGCGAGCAGCGGCGTTTTCCCTGGCGCAAGATTCTCTACGGGCTGCTGGTCCTGGCCGCGGCCGCGGCCGGGCTGGTCTGGCTGGCGGTGACCCGCTACGGCTACCGGCTGGCGCCCCACTGGCCGTTCCTGTCCCGCTAGCCGGGGCGGGCGCGCCGCGGGCTGCTATGCTGGAAGGTTTTCCTATGGCGCGCATCTTTCCGTTCCAGCCTTATCGTTACAGCCCGCAAGCCGGGCCGCTCGAGAAGTTGCTCACGCAGCCCTACGACAAGATCACGCCCGAGATGCAGGCGCGCTACCTCGAACTGAGCCCGTACAATCTGGTGCGGGTGGAACTGGGGCCGGCCTCGGCGAGCGATAGCCCGAGCGACAACGTCTATACCCGGGCAGCCGCCTGCCTGCGGGAGTGGATCGCCGCGGGCGTGCTGGTGCGGGAGCCCCGGCCCGCTGTGTTTCCCTATTTCCAGGAATTCCGGGTGCCGGAAAGCGGGGAGCGGGTGGTGCGCCAAGGATTCATCGGGCTGGGGGCGGTGCAGGAGTACGAGGAAGGGGTGGTGCACCGGCACGAGCGGACGCTGGCCGCGCCCAAACAGGATCGCCTGCAATTGTTGCGCTCAACCCGCGCCCACACCGGTCAGATCTTCATGCTCTACCCCGATCCGACCCGCGAGGTGGATCGCCTGCTCGAACAGGCCGCCGCCGCTCCGCCCCTGGCCGAAATGCGCGACGAGTATGACGTCGTACATCGCCTCTGGCGCATCGCGGACCCCGACACGATCCTCCGTATCCGCGAGCTGATGAGCGACAAGAAGCTGCTCATCGCCGACGGCCACCACCGCTACGAGACGGCTCTGGCCTTCCGCCGCGAAAATCCCGGCCTGGCGGGGGCGGACAAGGTCATGATGACTTTCGTCAACCTGCACTCGCCCGGCTTGAAGATCCTGGCCACCCACCGACTGGTGAGCGGGCTGGAGGGCTTCGACGCCGCCCGGCTGTTGGAGCGGGCGCAGGCGGGCTTCTTGGTGCGCCGCATCGGGTCGCTCGAAGCGCTGCGCGAGGCGTTCGCTCGCCCGGCGGGCGGAACGGCCCGCATCGGGCTGCATGCGGCGGGCCTGACAGGCATGTACTTGCTGGAGCGCGAGCGGGGCGACCGGCTGGCGCTGGAGGTGCTGCATCAGGAGGTGCTCGGCGGTCTGCTGGGCATCGGCGAGGAGGCCCTCCGCCAGGGCCGCTATGTTCGCTACGTGCGGGGCTTGGAGGCGGCTGCGGCCGCGGTCGAACGGGGCGAGGCGCAGGCGGCCTTCCTGGTGGAGCCGGTGGGGGTCGAGGAGGTAGCCCGAGTGGCGTTCTCCGGCGGCGTGATGCCGCAGAAGTCCACGGACTTCTACCCTAAGTTGCTCTCGGGGATGGCGATCTACCGGCTGGGCGAGTGAAGGGCCCGGGCTCAAACTTTCCGCCCTCGGACCGATAAGCCGAGCGGTGGAAGTCCGCTCCACAGCCGTATCGCAGGCCGGCGAATCGCCCTGGGGGGCCCATTGCCGGCGGGTGGCCGCTCTGGCGCTGGAGTTGGGGCGCCGCTTGCGGCTCTCGCCTGCCGAACTGGCGGCGCTGGAGGAGGCCGCGCTGCGCCATCATGCCGAACTCGAGCCGGAGCCGGGCGAGCGCCGCGGCGCAGCGGCCGGAGCGCGGCCCGCTCTCTCGGAGGCGGCCTTCCGAATTCTGCTGAACCTCCGCCGCGGGCCGTCCTGCGGGGAGGGGCGTACGGTGGCGGTGCTGCGTGTGGCCGAGGTTTTCGCCGAGCGCATCGAATTCCTGCCCTTTCAGCCCGCCGGTCGCGAGCAGATTCTCGACGAGCTGGGCTGGCTGGCTCAGGAGGGCTTGTACGATCCGACGGTGGTGGCGGCTCTGGGCAACCTGGTCTCGATCCGGATGGAGGACTTGCTGGCCTCGGTCCATCGCCTGCCGGTGTTTCCGGCGGTGGCCTTGCGGGCCATGCTGATCGTGCCCGAGGACGAGACGAGCCTGGAACAGATGGAAAGCCTGGTCAGCTCCGATCAGGTGCTGGCCGGGCGGTTGATCGAGGCGGCCAACTCGAGCCTGCTCAGCCCGGTGCAGCGCATCGGGACGATTTCCCAGGCTCTGGCCTATATCGGGCTGGAGGGAGCGCGGCGGGTGGTGATGGCCCAAGTCTTCCGCCCTCTGTTTGCCTCGGCTGCGCTTCAGCGGCTCTGGAGGCACTCGATCGAGACGGCGGTCAAGGCCGAGCGCCTGGCCGGCCTGTGCGGCCGCGTGCCCGCTCAGGAGGCCTTTCTGGCGGGCCTGGTGCACGACGTGGGCCGGCTGGCCTTGGAGCGGCTGGGCGGCACGGAGCTGGAGACCTACGCCCGGCTGCGCGGGCGAGGGGCCGACGCGGTCTTCGTCGAGATGGTGTTGTGCGGCTTCGATCACGGAGCGGCGGGCGCCGAGATCCTGCGCTCCTGGAGTTTCCCGGCGCATTTGGTGGAGGGCATCGAGTTCCACCACCGGCCCGAGGCCGACCCCAGTCCGGTGGCCTCGCTTCTACACGCCGCCGAGTGCTGGAGCGCCGCGCCCGGCGAGGAGGACCTCCCCGCGCCGCGCCGCCTCCAGCGCGCCCTCAAGCATCTGGGGCTGACGGCAGAGACCCTGCGCCCGGTCGCCGAGCCGGAGCACTGGCTGCTGGCCTCCTTACTGGAGGCGGCCTGAGCGAGCCGGCGCCGCTCCCAGGTTCTCGTACCATTTCAGGTTGGCGGTCGCCGCCCCGATGCAGGCTACGTCCGGACGCCCGTCGCCGTTGAGGTCGGCCACGGCGCAGCCGGCCGCCGCCAGTCCGCCGTCCTCCAGCGTTTGACGGCGCCAGCGCTGCCCGCGCGCGTCCTCGGCCCAATAGATGTAGACCCTGCGTCCCGGACCGCGGAAACCGGCCAGGATCTCCTGCCGGCCGTCGCCGTCGAAATCCGCCGTCTCCAGAACGTGCCCTTCCTGGAGGGAATCGTCAATCGGCCGCCTTTGCCATCGGTCTTGTTCGGGCAGGTAGACGACCACCTGGTTGCCGTGCCAGGGCTCGATGCTCGCCAGGAACCTCCGCTTCCCCAGGGCGCCCACGGCGACTTCGCCCGCCCCGCTGCGCGGCCAGGGCTCGGGGCTGCCGTCGCTCAGATGCGTTCGCCGCCAGCCCGTCGCGGTGCGCTCGAACAGATCGAGGCCCGCAAAGCTCGCCGTCAGGACGTCGTCCCGGCCGTCGCGGTTCCAGTCTGTAATGCAAAGGCCGTGCAGCACGCCCTGCAATTCCTCCGAGATCACTTCCCGCTTCCATTCAGGCGGGCGGTAAAGAACCAAGGGGACTGAGGCGCGGTAGTCCGGGGGGTCGGCCGCGGCCCCGGCCAGCGGGGCGTTGACCGCCGCCGCGGCCCCGCGAGGCCCCACAGCCGCCCAGCGCAGCCGATGCGAAGTGGGCAGCCGGTCAATTTCCTTCACCGACCAGGGAAGGCGAGGATCGCCCTGGGCCTTCAGCAGCAGGACGACCCCGGCGCTTTCCCGCGGCCGCATGGAAAACTCCGAGGCCAGAACGATCTCCGGGATGCCGTCGCCGTCGGTGTCGCGGGCGGCCAGGTTGATCATGCCGCGCAGGCCGCCGGCGATGGGGCGCCGCTGCCAGCCCGGGTTCTCGAACCAGACCAGCTCGCTGAGTCCGCTGGCCAGGGCGATCAGGTCGGGCCGCCGGTCGCGGTTGAGATCGGCCGGCACGACCTGGTAGCCGCCGCGCAGATCGGCCGCGATCGTGTGAGGGCGAAAGGCGGCTTGGGGCGCAGGCGGGGGTGCGGCGGCGAGCACGCCCATCCAGCCGAGGGCCGCGGCGGTGAAAAGATTTCCGGACAATTCAGCTTCTCCCCAACCAGCGTAGCCGAAAGTTCAGCGAGCGTCCCTGTCCCCCGTAGAAACGCAGGAAGTTGGGCGATCCGGTGTTGTTGTTGACGGTGTCGTAGTTGCGGTGCTTGGTGAGGTTGTTGAATCCGGCGCGCAGCGCCCAGCGATGGCCCCGGAACAGGAAGCGGCGCTCGATGTGCAGATTCAACTCGAAGAAAGCCGGGAAGCGCCGCTGGTTGAGCTCGCCTACCAGGCGGCCTTCGTCGTCCTGGATCGAGAAGGGGAAGCCGTCGCGCGCCTCCAGCAAATAGGCCAGGGCCCAGTTGCGGCGGAACAGGGGCAGGTAGCCCCAGCTCAGCAGGCGGTTGGGCGCGTCCCAGGGCATGGGGCCGGCGTTGCGGGAAATGATGATGGGATCGTCCACGCTCAGATCCACCACCGCGTTGGAGAGGGCGCGGGAGCGGGTATAGCTCGCCATCCACTCGTACTGCTGCCGGAAGGTTTGTCGCAGGGCGAGCTGGAAGGAATCGTAGAGGTCCCGGCGCAGGTTGCTCAACCGATACAGCGCGTCGAAAGGCAGCCCGTTGAAAGCGGCGCGCAGCTCGGGCGGGGGCGGCTGCTCCCAGCTCAGATCGTTCTGGTAGGTGAAACCGTCGCGGCCGCGCCGGCGCAGGTAGCCGGTCGAGAGATAGACGCCGCCGGGCAGGCGCTGCTCGAAGCCCAGATTCCAGTTCTGGTAGCGCGGGCGCTCCAGGGGGACCGGCTCGATCCGAAAGGCCGAGACCGCCGGGCCGCGGGTGACGCGGCCGGCCCGATCATAGTAAGTGGTCAGCGCATACTGATCCAGGGGCCGGCTGAAAACGCGCAAGGGGGCAGTTTCGTAAATCAAGCCGAAACCCGCCGAGAGCTTGGTGGATTCCAGGCCCGGAGGCGACCAGGCGGCGCCCAGGCGGGGGCCGAGGCTGTGGCGCCCCACGATGCGATCCCAGTCGTGCCGCAGGCCGGCTTCCACCAGCAGGTCGGGGCGCAGGCGCCAGGAATCCTGCACGTAGCAGGCGGCCTCCAGGTTTGAGCGCCCGAGCTCCCCGCTGCCCGCGAAGCGCACGGCGCGCAGGACGGTGTAATCGGGCCGGTAGTGCTGATACCCGGTGCGCCGCACGTCCTGCCAGTAGCGGACCGAGCTCAGGTCCAAGCCGACCTTGAGCTGGTGGCTGCCCGCCAGCGCGAAGGAGGGCAGGAAGAAGTTGGCCAGATACTGGTCGCGGCGCGCCTTGCGCAGGGCGTCGGCGAAGTAGTTGCCCCGCCGGCCTTCGGGCAGGATCTGGAGGGGCTGCTGGCCTTGGGGGATTTCTCGGCCGAAGGTGCGCGTGCCGCCGTAGCCGACTTCCAGCAGGGCGCCGCGCCCGAGGTAGATCTGATCCTTCAGGTGGAAGAACCACTGGCGGGAGCGGCGGTCCACGGTAGTCTCCCAGGGATCCAGGGCGGTCAGTCCGGTGCGCGGGGCGATCCAGGCGTTCAACAGCCAGCCGGCGTACAGGATGTGAGAGGGCGAGAGGTTGATCTGGCTGCGCAGCAGGTTGCTGAGGCGCCAGCTTGTGGTGCGGTCCTCCCCTTTGGGCAGATCCTCGACGACATGTTTGATGTAATGCAGATCGAGGCTGTCGGAAAACCAGGCGGCGCCCTTGCGGATCGGGCCGGAGACCCCGAAGCGCGGGGTCCAGCCGCCGATGATCAGCCCCTTGCGGTTCTCGAGGCCGGGAATGAAGTTGGTGCCGGAATAGCGCAGCCGGTCGTCGCCTGAGGCGGTCTTGACGGCCAGCGCTCCGGCGGCGCCCTTGCCGTACTCGGCGGTGAGCGCCCCGGAGGAGATCTCCAGGGAGCGCACGCTGTCCACGCTCAGGCGGCTCTCGAAGCGGCCGCTCAGTGGATCGTTGATCTGGAAGCCGTCCAGCGTGTAGTAGATCTGCTCTTCGGCGGCTCCGTTGAGGTGCAGGCCGCCGCGCGAGTCCTGCACCATGCCGGGCAGGGCGCGCATGGCGTTGCGCAGGTTGCCCGAGGTGGGATAGGGGACGGCTTGAATCTCGGTGGCGGTCATGCGTTGCTGCGGGGCGGCGCGATCCGGATCAATCGCCGGGGGCGAGTAAGCTACGGTCACACGCTCGAAAATCTCTTGCTGGTAGTTGAGCACCAGGGTGATTTCCTGCTCGCTGCGCTCGATCTTGAGCGGGCGTTCGCTGAGGCGGAAGAATCCCTGGCGCTCGGCGCTGATCAGGTAGTCGCCGGGCTGTTCGAGCTGGAAGGCGAAGCCGCCCGCGGCGTCGGTGGTGGTTTGCCGGCGCGGACCGGAGGCCGGCGGAGCGGGTCGCAGGACGACTTGCGCGCCCGCCACCGCCGCGCTGTTCTCGTCCAGCACGCGACCGGTCAGGCGCACCCCCGCGGGCGCTCCCTCCAGCAGCACGGTGCAGGCCGCCAGCAGCGTGCACAACCTCTTCACGATGCCGCCACCGATCGCCAATATACAATGAAAGCTTATGCGGGCCCAAACCAGCCCGGGCGGCGCGCGCCGCCTGCTTGTCCTGCTGCTGGCCGCCACCGGGGCGGCCGCTCAGCTCTCGCCCCGCTTGGCAGACCTCCGCCAGCTCACTTTCGGAGGGCAGAATGCCGAGGCCTACTGGTCGCCCGACGGCCGGCGCTTGATCTTCCAGTCCACGCGCGAGCCTTACCGCTGCGACCAGATCTTCATCATGAACGCCGACGGCTCCGGCGTGCGCCGGGTCTCGACCGGCAAAGGGCGCACCACCTGCGCCTACTTCCTGGGCGATGGCCGGCGCATTCTTTACGCCTCCACGCACGAGGCGGGCGAGGAATGCCCGCCGCCGCCCGACCGGAGCGTGAGCACGGGCTACGTCTGGGGCGTCTACCCGGGCTACGACATCTACCTGGCCGACGATCAAGGCCGGCTGCTCGGCAAGCTGACCGATTCGGAGGGCTACGACGCCGAAGCCACGGTCTGCTGGAAGACCGGCCGCATCGTGTACACCTCGCTGGCCTCCGGCGATCTGGACCTCTGGGTGATGAACAGCGACGGCTCCGGCAAGCGGCGCATCACGGATCGGGTGGGCTACGACGGGGGCGCGGTCTTCTCACGCGACGGCAGCAAGCTGGTCTGGCGCGCGCATTATCCGGCGGATCCCGAAGGTCTGGCTCGCTACAAGCAGCTCCTGGCCCGCCATCTGATCGCCCCCATGAAGGTGGAGATCTTCCTGGCCGACGGCGAAGGGCGGAACCCACGCCAGTTGACCCGTTTCGGCTGCGCCGCTTTCGCCCCCACCTTCACGCCCCGGGGCGACAAGATCGTCTTCGCCTCCAACCATCACGCTTGCGACACGCGCCAATTCGATCTCTACATGATGAACCTGGACGGCAGCGGTCTGGAGCGCCTGACCGACTTCGGGGGCTTCGTTTCCTTTCCCGAATTCTCCCCGGACGGCAAGCGGCTGGCCTTCGTCTCGGACTGGCAAGCCAAGAGCCGGTATGAGTTCAACGTATTCACGGCGGAGTGGAAGTAGCCGGCTGGTTTGAATGGGAGGCGTATGACTTACGACGTCGTCATTCTGGGCAGCGGTCCCGGGGGCTATACGGCGGCGGTGCGGGCCGGCCAGTACGGCTTGCGCACGGCGCTGGTGGAGAAGCGCCCCCGCTTGGGCGGCACCTGCCTGCTGGTGGGCTGCATTCCCACCAAGGCGCTGTTGCACGCCGCCGAACTCTGGCAGCAGGCGCGCGATGCGGCGGCCGACGGCATCCACTGCGAGAACCCCCGGCTGGACTTCGCGCGCGTGATCGAACGCAAGAACGAAATCGTCAGCCAGCACTCGCGCGGCGTCGAGTTCCTGATGAAGAAGAACAAGGTCGAAGTCATCCGGGGCGAGGGGGTTCTCCAGGGAGGGGGGCGCGTCGCGGTGCGGTCCGAGGAAGGCATCCGCACGCTGGAAGCGCGGGCCGTCATCCTGGCCACCGGTTCGGAGGCGCGCATGCTGCCCGGCCTGACGGCGGACCCCGAGCGCATCCTGACCAACGTCGAGATCCTCGAACTGCGCCGCCTGCCCGAGTCGCTGGCGGTGATCGGCGCCGGGGCGGTGGGCCTCGAGTTCGCCTCCATGTTCCAGCGCTTCGGGACGCGCGTGACGGTGCTCGAGATGCTGCCCCGGGTGGCGCCGCTGGAGGATGAGGAGGTTTCGCGCGAGCTGGAGCGCGCTTTCAAGAAGGCGGGCATCCGGGTGGAGACGGGCGCCCGGGTCGAAGAGGTGCAGATCCTGGAGGGCGGGGCGCGGCTACGGGCGACGCTGAGCGACGGGCGCAGCGAGCAAGTTGCGGCCGAGAAGGTTCTGGTGGGCGTGGGCCGCAGCCCCAATACGGCCGGCGTGGGGCTGGAGAACACGCGCGCCGAGCTGGAACGCGGCTTGGTCAAGGTGGACCAGAGACAGCGCACGGCGGAGCCCGGCCTCTACGCCATCGGCGACGTGGTCGCAGGCACGCCCCAGTTGGCGCACGTGGCGGCGCGTCAGGGCCTGGTGGCGGTGGCCGACATCGCGGGCAAGCCGGCCGAGCCCGTGAATCCTCGCCTGATCCCCAGTTGCGTGTACACTGAGCCGGGCGTGGCCAGCGTCGGCTTGACCGAAGCTGAGGCTCGCGCCCGGGGTTATCGAGTCCGAGTGGGCAAGTTCGGCTTTCGGCCCAACAGCATGGCCACCATCCTGCGGCGGCACGAGGGGTTCGTGAAGGTGGTGAGCGAGCAGCAGTACGGCGAGATCCTGGGTGTGCACATCGTGGGTCCCAAGGCCTACGAGCTGATCGGGGAGGCGGTGGCGGCCATGGCTGCGGAAGCTACCGTAGAGACCATGATGGGGGTCATCCACGCCCATCCCACCCTCTATGAGACGCTGGGGGAGGCCTTCAACGCAGTCTACGGGCTGGCCATCAACGCGTAACCGGACCATGCGGGTTTGCGAGCTGCACGAGCTTGGGCGCATCAGTTACTCGGCAGCGCTGGCCCTTCAGGGCGAGCTGGTCGAGAAGCGCAAGCAGGGCCTCATCTCGGATCAGTTCCTGCTGCTCGAGCACCCGCACGTGATCACGCTGGGTCGTAACGGGCGGGCGGAGCATTTGCTGGCCGGGCCGGAGGCGCTGCGCCGGGCGGGCATCGAGTTCCATCGCACCGATCGGGGCGGCGACATCACCTATCACGGTCCCGGGCAGGTGGTAGGTTATCCCATTTTGGATCTGCGCGCCTGGCGGCGCGATGTGGTGGCCTATGTGCGCGGGCTCGAGCAGGTGATCATCGAGGCCCTGGCGGAGTTCGGCCTGCGCGCCGGCCGGGTCCCCGGCCGCACCGGCGTGTGGATCGAGGACCGCAAGATCGCCGCCATCGGCGTCCATGTGAGCCGCTGGGTCACCTCGCACGGCTTCGCCCTGAACGTCTCGACGGATCTGAGTTACTTCCGCTACATCGTGCCCTGCGGGCTGGCGGCCCCGGTGACTTCTATGGCCGAGATGGGAGCGCCGGCCTCGCCGGCCCAGGTCAACCGAGCGCTGGCGGCCGCCTTCGCGCGGGTGTTCGAATGCGAGATGATAAGACCGGTAATCCCGGTGGAGCAGGCAAGATGATTGACGTGGTCATGCCCCAGATGGGGGAGAGCATCGTCGAAGGGACCTTGACCAAGTGGCTCAAGAAGCCCGGCGAGCGGGTCGAGCGGGACGAAGCGCTGTTCGAGATCTCCACCGACAAGGTGGACACCGAAATCCCCTCCCCGGCGGCGGGGACGCTGGCCGAGGTCTTGGTCGCCGAGGGCCAGACTGTGGCGGTCAACACCGTTGTGGCGCGCATCGAAGAGTCAGCCGCCGCGCGGGCCGCCGCTCCGGCCGCGGAGGCGGCCGAGGCCTCCGTTGCGGCCCCGCCCCTGACCCCGGCCCCGGCCGCGGCTGCCCCGGCAGCCGCCGCGGAGGCGCCGCCCGAGGAGGCGCCTCCGGAGGCGGTGGGACCGCTGTCTCCCCTGGTGCGCAAGATGCTGCGCGAGCACAATCTGGACCCACGGCTCATCAAGGGCACCGGCGCGGGCGGGCGCATCACCAAACAGGACGTCGAGGCCTTCCTGGCCGCCAGGGCCGAAGCCGCCGCCGCCCCGGTCCCCACGCCGCCGGTCAGCCCCCCTGCCGCGGCGCCGCCCCCCGCCGGCGAGCCTGCGCCCGCCGCGCCGCCCCTCAGCGCCCCTGCCCCTGCACCCCCGCCCGAAGCGCCGCCCGCCCGGCCCGAGGCGCCCAAGGTGCGCATCGAGCCCATGAGCGTCATGCGGCAGAAGATCGCCGAGCACATGATCCTGAGCCGGCGCACCTCGGCCCACGTGACCACCGTTCACCGCGTGGATATGACGCGGGTGGCGCGCATGCGCGAGCGCTACAAAGCCGAGGTGCAACAGCGCTACGGCTTCTCGCTGACCTTCCTGCCTTTCGTGACGCGCGCCGCCGCCCAGGCCCTGCGCGCCTACCCCTTGCTGAACGCCTCGATTGACGGCAGCAACATCGTCTACCACAACGAGATCAACATCGGGATCGCGGTGGCCCTCGACAACGGCCTCATCGTGCCGGTGATCCGCAACGCGGACGAAAAGAGCGTGATCGGCCTGCAACGCGCCATCGCCGACCTGGCGGCCCGGGCCCGCTCCCGGCAGCTCAAGCCGGACGAGGTGCACGGCGGCACCTTCTCGATCACCAATTTCGGTTCCTACGGCAGCCTGACCGGGACGCCCATCATCAACCAGCCGCAGGTGGCGATTCTGGGCGTGGGCGTGGTCGAAAAGGCCCCGGTGGTGGTGGACGAGGACAAGATCGCCATCCGTTCGGTTTGCCTGTTGTCGTTGACCTTCGACCACCGGCTGATTGACGGCGCTCTGGCTGATCAATTCATGCTGAAGCTCAAGGCGGTCCTGGAGAACTGGTCGGAAGAGGTGCTGTGAGGCGGAGGGATTTCTCGCGCCGTCTGCCCTGGCTGGGCGCGGCCGCAGCCGCCGGGGGTGAGCGCGCCTTCGCCCAGCGCTCGCTTCTGGAGCGGCCGGCCCCGCCGGGCATGGTCTGGTTGAACGCCAACGAGAATCCCGAGGGGCCCTGCCCGGCGGCGCTGGAAGCCATGCGGCGCGCGCTGCCGGAATCTTGGCGGTACCACTACCCAGAGTTCCCGGGTATCTACGCAGCGCTGGCGCGGGGCGTGGGACTGGCGGCCGATCAGGTGCTGGTGGGCGCCGGTTCGAGCGAGGTGCTCTGCGCGGCGGTGCACGCTTTCACCTCCCCGGCGCGGCCCCTGATCACGCCTGTTCCGACCTTCGAATTGCCGGCCGAGCTGGCGGCGGCGCTAGGCCGGCCGGTGATCCGCGTGCCACTGGCGGAGGACTACCTGGCCGACGTCAAGCGGCTGGCGGAGGAAGCCGAGCGGGCGGGCGGCGGGCTCATCTACCTTTGCAATCCCAACAATCCCACCTCCGCCTTGATGCCGGCGGATCGAGTGGCCTGGCTGGCGGAGCATCTGCCGGACCAGACGGTGCTGCTGGTGGACGAGGCTTACCTGGATTTCGTCCAGGAGGCCGAGAAGCTGAGCGCGCTGGCCTGGGTGCGCCAGGGCAAGCCCATCGTGGTCACGCGCACTTTCTCGAAGATTTACGGCATGGCCGGCTTGCGGGTGGGTTTCGGCTGCGCCCGCCCGGATTTGACGCGCCGCATGCGGCCTTTCCGCAGCGGTGTGATTTCCTACGTGAGCGCCCAGGCGGCGCTGGCTGCCCTGGAGGAAGCGCCGCGCCTGATCCCGGAGCGGCGGGCGCGGCTGGCCCGCATCCGGGAGGCGCTCTGCGAGTGGCTGCGCGAGCGCGGTCTGGAATACATCCCGCCTTCCGCCAACTTCGTGATGATTCAGGTGAGCCGGGACATACGCGCGCTGGCCGAAGCGCTCTGGGAGCGCGGCGTGGCGGTGGGCCGTCCGTTTCCGCCGCTGGACGGGATGCTGCGCGTCTCGATCGGCGCGGAAGCCGACATGGAACGTTTCCGCCGCGCCTTCGAGCAGGCTCTGGCCGGCTGAGGACGCCCGATTCAGCGCCGGGCCAGCAGCCAGAGCAACAGGGTCAGCGCAAGGCTCAGCAGCAAGGACGTGCCCAAGGGGAAATAGAACACCCAGTTTTTGCCCCGGAACACCAGGTCCCCGGGCAGCTTGCCGACAGGCCAGGGTAGCCGGGGCAACAGGGTGATCAGCAGGCCCGCCGCAATCAGCACAGCCCCCAACACGATCAGAGAGCGCCCCAATCCCATAACCCCATTGTCGCGCAGCCCTCCGGCGCGGCCCGCCCGGCCGGTTTGAAGCCCCGGGCGCTCGGTGGGCGGCGGGGGCCGTAGCGGGCGGGCCGGCGCGCTAGCGCTGCTTGAGATCCTCGATCAGGGCTTGCAAGCCCTGGCGGCGGTACAGCTCGGCCAGGCGCTGCTGCTCGGGCGAGGGCGGCAGCACGCGGCGCAGGCGGGGATCGGCCAGGGCGGTGCGCTCCGGGATCCACAGGCTGCCGTCAGCGAATTCGGCTTGGCTGAGGAAGCCGGTCAGCCCCTGGATGGAGAGCGGCCGGCCCGCCGGGCTGGAAAAGCGCAGGGCCGCTTCCTGCCCGGCTTGGGCGCGCTCGCCGGGGGGCAGTGGAAGGCCGGAGGCGGCGGGCAGCGAGCCGGCCAGGAATTCGCGCCCTTGCTGATCGCGCAGCAGCCAGGCGACCTCAAAATAGCGCACCGGGCGGCCAGAGCGGTTCACCGCCTCGACTTGCGGCAGGCGAGCCTCCGCGCCCGCCACCCACGCCTGGCCGCGCAGTAGCTGCAGAGGGGCTTGGGGCACGTTGAGGAAGGCGAACTGGAGGGGCTGCTCGGAGGCGCCGGCCACAGCCGTAGCGCGCCCGTGGCTGACCTGCACGTCCAGCCTGGGCCGCTCGGCCAAAAGCTCCAGCATCTCGCGGCGCAAGCCCTCGGGTCCCTCGGCCTCCAGGATCGAGCGGTAGTAGCGGCGGTCGCGGCGGGCCTCCAGCTCCCAGACCGTCATTTGCCGGCGCGAGTTCAGGCGGTTGGCCCCGTAAAAGGACAAATCATCGAAGAGAACCCCGTCCAGTTGGACCTCGACCAGCGGCCCGGCGCCACCCTGCGGGCGCAGCAGCCGCAAATCCAGCCGCACCGGGAAGGTCTCGCCCGGCTTCACATCCAGCCCCGGCACGCTGACGGAGGCTTTGCCCCCCGGCGTGACGGCCTGTGCCAGCACCAGCAAAGTGACGCCGCGGATGCGCCGCGGGCTCAAATTGCGCAGGGAGAGCGAGGTGTGCAGCTCCAGCAACAGCGCGCTGCCCCGGGCGCTCTCACGCGATTCGCCCCAATCGGCCGCCACCAGCGCCACCGGGGCGTCGCCAGGCAGATTCACCTTCAGGCTGCTGGGCGACCGCCCCTGCGCCCAAGCGCCGGCGGCCCCGGCCAGCAGCAACACCGCCAGCTTATTCGGCATAGACATGGCTGATCGTCACGTAACCGGTTTCGCTGTCCACATAGCGGACGTGCACGCCGTCGCCGCTGGCCAGCCGGCTGACATCGCCGGCCTCCGGGTGCAGCAACATCAGAGCGCCGCCGCCCTGGCGCAACTCGACGCCCGCGGCCGTGGCTGCCAGCACCACGCCGGAGGCGCCCGGCGCCCGGCGCAGCGGCGGCCGCCATACTTGCAGCAGCCATCCGGCCAGCACCAGCAAGAGCACCGGCAGGGCCAGGGCCGCGGGGCGCCAGCGGGCCGACGCCGCGTCCACGACCGGGCCCACGCACTCGCCCGCCGCCAGACCCACCCGGATGTTGGCCTTCATCTCGGCCGCCAGGCGATTCCAGTGGACCCCGGCCGGCAACTCATCGCCCTGGCGCATCCACTGCCGCCAGCGCCGAAACTCCTCGACCTGCGCGCGGCAGGCCGGGCAGCGCGCCAGATGGCGCGCCAGTCGCCAGCGGCGCCAGCGATCCAGCTCCCCGCCGGCATACAGCGCCAGATGAGTTTGGTCAGGGTGCATCAGCGTTGCCTCCGGGCCAGGAAACGGCGGAATTTCACCCTGGCGTTGGCGATGTGGGAGCGGACGGTGGCTTTCGAGCAGTTCAAGTGGCGGGCCACTTCCTCGGCGGGCAGGTCTTCGATGTCGCGCAGGATCAGAGCCGCCCGCTCGCGGGGCGTGAGGGCTTGCAGGCCGTCGGCCAGCAGCTCGCGCCTTTCGCTCTCCAGCAGGATTTCCTCCGGGGTGCGCTCCGGGCTGTGCAGCGGCTCGGCTGCCTCTTCCAGCTCGCACCAACTGACGCGCCCGTGCCGGCGCAGGAAATCAATGGCGGTATTGGTGGCGATGCGCGAGAGCCACTGGGCGGCGCGCTCGGCGTCCTTGAGCTGTTGGCGGCGCTGGAGGGCTTTGATGAAGGTCTCCTGGGTGAGGTCCTGGGCGTCCGGCACGTTGCCCACCATGCGGTAAATGAGCAGGAAGATCCGCCGCAGATGCTCGGCGATCAGCCGGTTCTGCCACTCCAGGGCGCCCTGAAGCGTCGGCTCGAGGGCTTCGCTCATAGCAGCCACTGCCGCCATCACCGTGCGCCTACGCTAGCTATGACGCCCGGGAAGGCCCGAACGTGCAGGCGCCCCGGGGATAAAATCGCGGCGGATGAGGCCCGGGACGGCTCAGGCGGCGCTACTCTGATTATATGGGAGCGGCCGCGACCGTCGGCAGGAATCTCTCACCCGGTCTGCTCGGACCCGGAGGCCGGGGCGACTCTGAATTGGGGGTCGGTGGATGAAGCTGGCTGAACGCATGAGTCGAATCGGCACCGAGACCGCCTTCGAAGTCTTGGTGCGGGCGCGCGCCCTGGAAGCCCAGGGGCGCAAGGTCATTCACCTGGAGATCGGCGAACCGGATTTCGCCACGCCGTCTCACATCATCGAGGCCGCCAAGCGGGCCTTGGAGGAGGGCTGGACGCATTACGGCCCGACCCAGGGCTACCCCGATCTGCGCGAGGCGGTGGCGGCCTACATCAGCCGGACGCGCGGCATTCGCGTGGGACCGGAGCGGGTGGCGGTGGTGCCCGGGGGCAAGCCCATCATCTTTTTCCCCATGCTGGCCCTGCTGGAGCCGGGCGACGAGGTCATCTACCCGAATCCCGGCTTCCCGATTTACGAATCCATGATCCGATTCCTGGGCGCGGCGCCGGTGCCCATGCCGCTCGTCGAGGAGCGGGGCTTCGCCATGGACCTGAACCTGTTGCGCGACCGCCTGAACGACCGCACTCGCATGCTGATCCTGAATTCGCCCCAAAATCCCACCGGCGGCGTGATTCCCCGGGAGGATCTGGGCGCTATCGCCGAGATGGTGCGCGACCGGGACCTGATGGTGCTCTCCGACGAGATCTACTCGCGCATCTACTACGGCGAGCCGCCGGCTTCGATCGCCCGCTTTCCGGGCATGCTGGAGAAAACCATCCTGCTGGACGGCTTCTCGAAGACCTACGCCATGACCGGCTGGCGCATCGGCTACGGCGTGATGCCGCCCTGGCTGGTGGAGGCGGTCAACAAGCTGATGGTCAACTCGAACTCCTGCACCGCCAGCTTCACCCAGCGCGCCGCCCTGGCCGCCTTGAACGGCCCGCAGGAGGAGGTGGACCGCATGGTGGCCGAGTTCCGCCGCCGCCGGGACGCCTTCTGCGACGGTCTGAACTCGCTGCCCGGCTTCCGCTGCGCCCGGCCGCACGGGGCCTTCTATGCCTTCCCTAACATAGAAGCCACAGGGTTCAGCTCGCGCGAGCTGGCCGAGCGTCTGCTGGAGGAGGCCGGTGTGGCCTGCCTGAGCGGCACCGCGTTCGGCGCCTATGGTGAGGGTTACCTGCGCTTCAGCTACGCCAACTCTTACGAGAACCTCATGCAGGCCATCGAGCGCATCCGCGCCTGGATGGCCGTGCCCGCGCGGGGCTGACGGCGGGCGCGCTACTCGAGGACTTTCCGGGCCCGGATGTACTCGACAATGACGTCGCGCAGCAGCTTCCCGGTGGGGGCGAAGCTCAGCCCCTCCGCCTCCAGTTGAGTGGCCTGATTGGCCGCGATGAAGTCGCTCACCGCCAGGGTATATTCGCGCTCCGGTTCGACCGCTTGCCCGCCCAGCACCCGCGGCGGCAACCGGGCGCCCTTGAACCGGCCGACGACCACCAGGTTGTCGAAGGGCATCAGATTCCAGACGTCGCGGGCCAGAAGCGGCCCGGCTCGCAGCCGGTCCCGTATGCCGCCCGGGTTCATGTAGGCGAAATCGGCCCCGGTGGCCTGGCGCATGGCCGCTTCGATCAGGCCCTTCAGGCGCGGGGGCGGATACTCGCTGCGCGCCTCGCCGATGGGGACGTTGACGATGTGCGCCACGCGGGCCTCCCAGCGAGCCACCCGCGCCGCTACCTCTTTGTCGGGGGCCAGCTCGCGCGCTTCGACCGGCAGGCGCTTCCAGCGCCAGGAACGGATCCGGCGGGCGCCCGGGTCCAGCTCCAGATCCAGCCGGCCCAGCTCGCGCCCGTAGCTGGCCGAGCGAACCAGCAGGCGGCCGCCCTCGACCAAGGCCGGCTCCAAGACGGCGTGCACGTGCCCGGCGATGATCACGTCCGCCTCCGGAACGGCGCGCAGCAGCTCAGGCTGTTCCGGTCCGTCCAGATGGGCCAGCACCACCACCAGGTCGGCTTGCGGCCGCAGTTGAGCCGCGTAGCGGCGGACGGTCTCCACGGGCGGCAAGGCGCGCCACGGCCCCAGCCGTTCGGGCGTGGTCAAACTCGCCAGGCTCCCGTTGATCGCCCCGATCAGCGCCACGCGAATTCCCCGGACATTCCGGATGATGTAAGCCCGCCGGGTCAACAGGCGGCCCTGCGCATCGGCGACGTTCGCGCACAGGATGGGGAAGCGCGCCTTGCGCAGGTAGCGGGGGATCATCCGCCAGCCGTAATCGAATTCGTGATTGCCCAGCGCGGCCGCGTCGTAACCCATCGCGTTGACGATCTCGAAGACAGGCAGGCCCTTGTAAATCGTCGAGACCGGCGAGCCCTGCACGAAATCGCCTGCGTCCACCAGCAAGCAGGCCTCCGCCGAGGCGCGCTCCCGCCGGATCAGAGTCGCCAGATGAGCAAAGCCCCCGCGGCCTTCCGCATCCGGCAGCAAGCGAGCGTGCAGATCGTTGGTGTGCAGGATGGTGAGGCGGCGAAGCGGGCCGGCGGCCGGCGCAGTGAGAGCCAGCAGCAGGACCAGCGAGAGAAGGCGGCGCAGGCGCAGCATCCGCCGTAGTATAGCGGCCTCTCCCGCGAAGCTTCACGAGCGGGCGGGGGCCGGGACCGCCTACCGGCTGCGCCGAGAGCGGCCTTCGGCGGGCGCCTCGGCCGGCAGCAGCTCCAGTGCCGCCAGGATCGGGCGGTGATCCGAGGCCGTCGCCTCTTCGAGTACCTTGACCTCGACGACCCGCCAGCGGTGCGCCGGCCGGTAGAGGATGTAGTCAATTTGCCGCGCCGGTGCGCCCGCCGGGTAGGTCGGCAGCCACTGCCCCGCGCCCGCTACCTGCCAGCCTTCGGCCAGCAGCTTCAAAGGTGCGCTCTCCGGCAAGGCGTTCAGATCTCCGGCGAGCAGGCTGGGCATCTCGGGCTCCTCGGCGGCGAATTCCAGCAGGGCCGGCACGGCCTTGAGCCGGTCGGCTTCATTGACGTCCAGGTGGGTGGCGAAGAAGCGGAAAATCGCGCCCCCGGCCTCGGTCGGCCCCGAGTAGACGTGCAGGTGCACGACGCCGCGCGGCTCGCGCCCGGGGGTGAAGGGCAGGGCGCGGTTGGCGAAGCCGTTGACCGGGAGGCGGGAGAGCACCGCGTTGCCGTACATGCCGCCCTGGTAATCTATGGTGCGGCCGAAGAAATGCTGCATGCCGGTGAGGCAGGCCAGCCGCTGCGCCTGATCCACGCCGCCCGTGCGGCGCGTCAGGCGGTCCACCTCTTGCAGGGCGACCAGATCGGGCGCAGCCCCGCGGATCAGGGCCGCAATCCGCTCCAGATCCACCTGCCCGTCCGTCCCTTCGCCGTGGTGGATGTTGTAGCTGAGCACCGTGATCCGCTGCGGCTCGCGGATCTGAACGGCGCCGCCGAGCAGCGCGCCGGGTAAAGCGAGCAGGAACTCGCGCCGCTTCATCGCCGCATCAACCTCCGCTGACGGCCGCCACGAAGTGCACCTCGCTGCGGGGCCCGACGCGCTCCAGCAATCCCAGCATGCTGACCTTGCCGTCCACCGCCACCCGGACATGGGGCCGCAAGCGGTCGCCTTCCGCCAGCCGTTCGCGCAAGCCGGGCCAGGCCTGTTCCAGGTTATCGAGCAGCTCGCGCACCGTGCCGCCCTCGACTTCCAGCGACGCTCTGCCGCCGGTCAGCGCCTGCAAGGCCGGCGGAATGAAAACCGTGGGCATCGCTTCAGCGCTCCTTGCTCCAGAGGGCTTCCATGAGGGCGGAAGGCTTCATGGGCAGCCTGCGCAGGCGCACCCCGATCGCCCGGTAGATCGCATTGGCGATGGCGGCCGGCGGCGGCACGATGTTGGCTTCGCCCACGCCGCGCACGCCGAAAGGATGGTCCGGCTCGGGCGCTTCAACGATCACGGTTTCGAGGGAAGGCAGGTCCAGGGCGGTCGGCTCGCGATAATCCAAGAGGCTGGAGTTCAGCATCGCGCCGGCGGAATCGAAGAAGTATTCCTCGTTGAGCGCCCAGCCGATGCCCTGCGCGCTGCCGCCTTGCATCTGCCCTTCGACTGCGCCCGGATGAATCGCCGTCCCGGCGTCCTGCACCGAAGTGAATCGCAAGAGGTTGACCTTGCCGGTCTCCGGATCCACCTCGACGTCCGCGATGGCGCCGGCGAACGATCCGCCGGCCGAGCTGGGATTCACCGTGCCGCGACCCACCACCGGGCCGCCGGTCTCCTCCAGGCGCTCGGCCAGCTCGCGGAAGCTGAGCGAACGCTCGCCCGCGCGGAAGACGCCGCCTTCGAACTCCACCTGATCCGGGCCGATCTCCCAGAGCAGGGCGGCCCGCTCCTTCATCTGCCGGATCACGTCCTGGGCCGCCTCCCAGGCCGCCCAGCCGGTGGCGAAGGTGGTGCGGCTGCCGCCCGTGACGGCTGTGGGTCCGATCGAATCGGTGTCGGCCACCACGGGGTGGACCTGATCGGCGCGCAAGCCCAGCGCTTCGGCGGCTTGCATGGCGATGCTGGTGCGGGTGCCGCTCAAATCCACCGAGCCTTCGACCAGGTTGACGGCGCCGTCGGGATTGACGCTGAGGGTGCAGCTCGAATACCAGCCGATGTTGAACCAGTAGCCCATTGCCACGCCCCGGCCGCGGTGGGGTCCCTCGAGCGGGGCGCGGTAATGGGGATGGTTCCTCATCGCTTCCAGCACCTCGACGCAGCCGATGCGCGGATACTTCAACCCGTCGGCCCGCCGGGTTCCCTCGCGGGCGGCGTTCTTCAGCCGGAACTCTATCGGGTCCATGCCGAGCCGCTCGGCCAGCTCGTCCACCACGCTCTCGGCGGCGAAGGCGGCTTGGGTGGCGCCCGGCGCGCGGTAGGGCGCAGTGCTCGGTTTGTTCACCACCACGTCGTAGCCGTCAATCAAGACGTTGGGGATGTCGTAAGGCGCCAGGATGCAGAGGGCGCCGAAGCCGCACTGCCCGCTGGGGAAGGCGCCGGTCTCGTAAGCCATCCAGATTTGGGCGGCGGTGATGCGGCCGTCGGCGCGCGCTCCCATCTTGACCCGGATGCAGGTGGCCGGCGTGGGCCCGGTGCCTTCGAAGACGTCCTGGCGGGGCATGACAATCTTCACCGGCCGCCCGGCCTTCTTTGAGAGCAGCGCCGCCACCGGCTCCAGATAGATGCGGATCTTGCCGCCGAAAGCGCCGCCCACCTCCATGGGAGTCACGCGCACTTGGGAGACCGGCAGATCCAACACCCAGGCGATCGCCTCGCGGGCGGAGAAGGCGCCTTGAGTGCTGGTCCAGACGTAGACCCGCCCGTCCTGGTTCCACAGTGCGGTGGCGGTCTGCGGCTCCAGGTAGCCCTGGTGGACGGTGGCCGTGCGGAACTCGCGCTCCAGGATCAGGTCGGCCTGGGCGAATCCCTGCTCGACGTCGCCCAGCACGTGCCGGAAGTGCTCGGCGATGTTGGAGACTTTGCCGGTGGGTTCGCCGAACTCCCGTGTGTGCAGGTCGTCGTGCAGCAGGGGCGCCTCCTCGCGCATGGCTTCCAGCACGTCGAGCACCGGCGGCAAGGGCTCGTAGTCCACTTCGATCAGGGAGGCGGCCTCCTCGGCCACATGGCGGTTCACCGCCGCCACGGCCGCCACGGCGTGGCCTTTATAGAGCGCCTTGTGCCGCGCCAGGACGTTGGCGCGCACGTAGCTGAGGGGCAACGTGCCCTCGACCATCTCCAGCAGGCGGTCCGGGCCCTCGGGCAGGTCCGCCGCCGTGACCACCGCCAGCACGCCCGGGTGGGCTTCGGCGCGGCGGGTGTCCATGCGCCGGATGCGGGCGTGGGCGTGAGGACTGCGTAACAGGTGGCCGTGGAGCAGGCCGGGCAGGCGAATGTCGGCCCCGAATTGAGCGCGCCCGGTGACTTTGTCGGCGCCGTCGTGGCGCACCGGGCGGCTGCCGATCACGCGATAGGTTCTCTGGCTCATGCCCGCACCTCCCGCAATTCGGCCGCCGCCTGCCGTACCGCGCGCACCACCTTGTCGTAGCCGGTGCAGCGGCAAAGATGGTTCGCCAGCCGGCGCCGGATCTCAGCCTCGGAGGGATCCGGCGTGCGGTCCAGCAGGACCTTCGTCGCCAGGATGAGACCCGGCGTGCAGAAGCCGCACTGCACGGCGCCCTGCGCGAGGAAGGCGCGCTGGATGGGATCGAGCTCGGCCCCGCGCGCCAGGCCTTCGATCGTGGTGACTTCCGAGCCCTCGGCCTCGACGCCCAACACCAGGCAGGAGTTCACCAGCCGGCCGTCGAGAATCACCGCGCAAGCGCCGCAATTGCCGTCGTTGCAACCTTCCTTGGCCCCGGTCAGCCCCAGAAGGTCTCGCAGGCATTCGAGCAGGCTCTGCCGCGGCTCGCAGAGCAGCTCGACCGGTTCGCCGTTGACGGTCATCCGAACGCGAACTTTCTCGCCCGTCATACTCACGCCTCCAGGGGCCCTGGCCAGGGCCGCCTCCAGCGCGCGCCGCGCCAGCACGGCGCTCAAGTGGCGGCGGAATTCCGCCGTGCCGCGCAAATCGGTGATGGGTTGCGCCGCCGCCCGGGCCAACTCGGCCGCCGCGCGCAGGTGTTCCTCCGCCGGCGGCTTCCCGGCGAGTGCCTCGCCCGCCTCGCGCACCGGCAGCGGCGTGGGCGCCACCGCCGCCAGGGCGATGCGAGCCCGGCGGATGACGCCATCCTCCAGCACGATCGCCGCCGCCGCGCCCGCCACCGCGATGTCCATTTCCTTGCGGGGTGTGAAGCGCAGGTACGCGGCGCCTGATCGGGGCTCGGGCGGAGGCAAATCGAACCCCACGAGCAGCTCGCCGGCCTGCAACACGGTCTGACCGGGGCCGGTGCAGAACTCCTCCACCGGCAGCACGCGCACCCCGTCCGGCCCCGCGATCCGGCAGCGCGCCCCCAGTACGATCAGCACCGGTACCGAATCCGCGCTGGGTGCGGCGTTGCACAGATTGCCGCCCAGCGAGGCGCGGCTCTGGATCGGGACGCCACCGATCATCTCGGCCACCTCGGCCAGGGCGGGCCAGCGGCGGCGCACCTGCGGGTGCTCGCAGATCCGGCAGCAGGGGACTGCCGCGCCCAGTTGCAAGCCCCCCGCCGGGTCGCATTCCAGCCGATTGAGCTCCGGGATGCGTTTCACGTCCACCAGCAGGTCGGCCTGACGCCGGCCGGTGCGCATCTGGACCAGCAAGTCCGTCCCGCCGGCCAGCGCGCAGGCGCCGGGTCGGGCGAGCAACTCGAGGGCCTCCGGCAGAGACCGGGGAGCGACGTAGTCAAACCACTTCACGGACCGACACCTCCGAAAAGCGTTCGGACGGGGGACAGTGTAACACGGAAGGATTCGCGCCGCCCGCCGGCTGGGTTAGCCGAGGGAGGTTAGACTCCTAAGGTTTTCCGGAAGGCTTCCCGACGGTCCGCAGGCGGCCGGAGCACAGACCGGACGGGGAGCGGCAGTGCGATCCAGAATGCCCGCGCCAGCAAGCCGAGGTGGAACGTTTCCCGGAACCCTTGCAGGCAGGCCCGCATAGCCTCGCGTCTCCGTCCGGCAGCCGGCAGACCGGCCGCTCACTGGCCTGAGGGGTCGGCCGGCAGGGAATAGTCTAGCCGCGGCGGCGCCGGCGAAGCGCCAGGGCCAGGCCGGCCAGCGCGGGGCCAAGCAGAGCCGCCGTGCCGGGTTCGGGTATCGCCTCCGTCTCAATCGCGAAGTTGTCCATGGTGGCCCATCCCCACGAGCCGAGTCCGATTCCCGTACCCAGCGACCCGAGCGAGTACCCGCTGTAGGAGTAGGTCTGCTCAGGCGTGCCGTCGAAATCCGTATCGAACTCCAGGTAAGCGACACCCCCGATCAGGCTGGCTGTCATGCGCGCCGAAGCGAAGGGGCTTGAGAGAGGGAAGAACTGGGATCCCACGTTATTCCCGTGGTAGAACGCCGCAAAGTTGAAAAGCGTGGCGCCCTGGTTTTGCACTTTCATGAACAGACAGTTGTCTAGATCGGCGTAGCCCAGCACGATCGCCACGTAACTGAGACTGCTTGAAGGGAAGGCGTCCACGCTCACTCTGTTGGATGTGGCTCCGACGAAAGTCATCAACGACCCATTGGCGCCCGAGGCGCGCCCCGACGTGATCCCGAAATCGCCCGCCTGCTCAATCCAGTTCGGGCCCATGTCGCTGCCGTCCGGACGGTTGAAGTCGTCCAGGATGATTCTGCCGCCGAAGGCGGGGCCTGCCAGCAACAGACCGCCGGCGAACAGCCCGATCAGCAAAGCGGGACAAGATCTCCAGTGTCTCATCTGCTCAAGCTCCTGCGTCCTAGGCGGTAGTATAGCGCAGTGCCCAGTTTGAGATCACTGGTTCTAGTACTCTCATTTTCGGGGTCATCGCGCCGGCCCCCCTTGGGCGGGGGATCGGATGCCTCCTGCCGCTTCCCTCCGCCGCCTGTGATATGCTCAGAGCTTTCCGCCATGAAACGCCGAAACTTCTTGCTCATCGCGGCCGCCCTGCCGCTGGTCGTGCGGGCCGAGAACGTGGATCTCTCGGTCGTGCATCGCATCAAGGCCGAGGCGTTCCAGAACTCGAAGGTCATGGATTACGCGTTCTACCTGACCGACGTCTACGGCCCGCGGGTGGCCGGTTCGCCCGCCTACCGCGCGGCGGCCGAGTGGGTGGTGCGCACCGCCAAGGAATTGGGGCTGGAAAACGCCCGGCTGGAGAAATGGGGCACGGTGGGGCGCGGCTGGTCGTTCAGCCGGTTCTCAGCCCACCTGCTGGAGCCGGTGCAGGCGCCGCTGATCGGCTTCCCCCTGGCTTGGACGGAAGGCACGAACGGTCCGGTGGCGGGCGAAGCGGTGCTGGCCGTCATCCAGAACGAGACCGATCTGGCCAAGTTCAAGGGCCAGCTCAAAGGCAAGATCGTGCTGACGGACGCCGCACGCCAGCTCGAACCCCGGGCCGGCGCCGAGCTGCGCCGTTATAGCGACGCCGAGCTGGCCGAGCTGGCCCGGGCGCCGGAACCGGGACGCGGGCCCTTCGTCATGCCGTTCCCCCGTCCGGGCGGGCAGCCCTCGCCGCAGTTCCGCCAGATGATGCAAGCTCGCGAGCTGCGCGCCAAGCTGGCGCGTTTTCTCAAGGAGGAAGGCGCCCTGGCCGTGATCACCGCCGGGTTGCGGGGCGACTACGGCACGGTGTTTGCCGCCTCGGGCGGTTCGCGCGAGCTGAAGGATCCCTTGCCGCCGCCCACCATCGCGCTGGCCAGCGAGCATTACAACCGGCTGGTCCGCCTGCTGGAAAAGAAGATCCCGGTGAAGCTGGAGGTGGACGTGCGCGCCGCCGTCGAGGAGAAGGAGGTGGAAGGCTTCAACGTGGTGGCCGATCTGCCCGGTAGCCGCAAGAAGGACGAACTGGTGATGATCGGGGCCCACTTGGATTCCTGGCACGGCGGCACCGGGGCCACCGACAATGCCGCCGGTTGCGCCGTGATGATGGAGGTGATGCGCATCCTCAAGACGCTCGACCTCAAGATGGACCGCACCGTGCGCATGGCCTTGTGGGACGCCGAGGAGCTGGGCCTGCTGGGCTCGCGCGCCTACGTCAAGGAACACTTCGCCGATCGCGACACGATGGCCCTGAAGAAGGACTTTGCCAAATTCTCCGGCTACTTCAACCTGGACAACGGCGGGGGCAAGATCCGCGGCGTGTATCTTCAGAGCAACGACATGATGCGCCCGGTCTTCGAGGCCTGGCTGGCGCCTTTCCGCGATCTGGGGGTGACCACCGTCACCATCGCCAACACCAGCGGCACCGATCATCTCGCCTTCGATGCGGTAGGCTTGCCGGGCTTCCAGTTCATCCAGGACCCGCTGGATTACACCACCCGCACGCACCACTCCAACATGGACGTTTATGAAAGGCTCCCGCGCGCGGATCTGATGCAGGCTTCCGCCGTGATCGCCTCCTGTGTCTACCACGCGGCTACGCGACCCGAGCTGCTGCCCCGCAAGCCGCTGCCCAAGCCGCAGCCGCGGCGGCCGGAGGAAGCCAAGCCCGGACCGCTGCCCTCGAATTAACGGGCCGGCCATGCTGCGGCGCGCCCTGCTCGCCCTGGGGTGGCTGGCCGGGCTGGCTCCGGCCGCCCAGGCGCCCGTCACCCACGAAGCGATCTGGCTGATGAAGCGCGTGGGGCCGCCGGCGCCCAGCCCCGACGGGCGTTGGGTGGTCTTCTCGGTGCTCGAGCCGGCTTACGACGAGAAAGACGAGGTTTCGGATCTGTGGATCGTGCCTGCCGACGGCAGTGCTCCGCCTCGCCGCCTGACTTATACGAAGGGGCCCGAAGCGGGAGTAAGTTGGAGCCCGGACAGCCGGCGCATCGCCTTTACCGCCCGGCGCGAGGCAGACGAAGCCGCCCAGGTCTACCTACTGGATCTGGCCGGCGGCGAGGCCCTCCGCATCAGCTCGCTCTCGGCAGGCGCCTCGATGCCCCGGTTCAGCCCGGACGGCAAGAGCCTCCTGTTCACCTCGCCGGTTTACCCGGGCGCCGCCGGCGAGGAAGCCAACCGCAAGATCGCCGCAGAGCGCAAGGCGCGCAAGGCCCGGGCGCGCATTTACGAGAGCTTCCCGGTGCGTTACTGGGATCGCTGGCTGGAGGACGCCCGCCCGCATGTTTTCGTCCAAGCCGCCGAGCCGGGGACCCAGGCGCGCGACCTGCTGGCCGGTACGAAGCTGGCGGCCGAGCCTGGTTTCGGCGGGCGGCGGGACGCCCAGGGCGGCGAGAGGCTGGACGCCGTCTGGGCGCCGGACGGGCAGTCCGTCATCTTCGCCGCCACGACGCGGGCCAACGCGGCCGCCTACTCGTTTGTAGGAACGCACCTGTTTCAGGTTTCCCTCGCCGGCGGCGAGCCGCGTCAATTGACCAGCGGACCGGATAGTTACTCTCGGCCGGCTTTCAGTCCCGACGGCCGGGCGCTTTACTGCCTGGCCGAGCGCCACACCGGCAGAATCTATAACCTGGAGCGGGTGGCGCGCTTTGACTGGCCGTCCATGGGGCCGCCCAAGATCGTCACGGAAGGCTGGGACCGCTCGGTGAGTAGCTTCGCTCTCAGCCCCGACGGCCGGACGCTGTATTTGCTGGCCGAGGAGGCGGGACACGAGAAGCCCTTCGCTGTGCCGGCCGAGGGAGGCGCGGTGCGGCCGCTGTTCCGGGTTACTCCCGGCTGCTATACCAACTTGGCGGTCCCGGCCAAAGCTTCCGGGGCGCTGCTGCTTGCTAACTGGGAGAGCGCCGTCTCCCCGCCCGAGATCGTCCGGATCGAGCCTGCCGGCGGCCATGTCGCCTTGACCGCGTTCAACAGCCAGGCGGCCGCCCGGCTGGACTGGCAGCCGCTGCGCCATTTCTGGTTCACCAGCCGTCGCGGCAAGCCGATTCATAACATGATTGCGCTGCCGCCGGCCTTCGACGAGAACAAGAAATACCCCTTATTGGTGATCATGCACGGCGGGCCGCATTCGATGTGGCGCGATCAATTCGTGCTGCGCTGGAACTATCATCTGCTGGCCGCACCGGGCTACGTGGTGTTGATGACCAATTACACGGGCTCGACCGGTTTCGGCGAGCGCTTCGCGCAAGAGATCCAGGGCGATCCGTTCCGCGGCCCGGCCGAAGAGATCAATCAGGCGGCCGACGAGGCCATCCGCCGCTTCCCGTTCGTGGACGGGACGCGCCAGGCGGCCGCCGGCGCCAGCTACGGGGGGCATCTGGCCAACTGGATGCAGGCCACCACCACCCGCTACCGCTGCCTGATCAGCCATGCCGGCCTGATCAATCTCGAGTCGCAGTGGGGATCCTCCGACCTGATCTACCACCGGGAAGTGGCCGCGGGCGGCCCGCCCTGGGAACAGGGCCGCGTGTGGCGGGAGCAGAACCCGATCCGCTACGCCGGGAACTTCCGCACGCCCATGCTGCTGACGGTGGGCGAACGCGATTACCGCGTGCCGCTGAATCAGACGCTGGAAAACTGGAGCGTGCTCCAGCGGTTGCGCATCCCCAGCCGGCTGGTGGTCTTCCAGGAGGCCAACCACTGGATCCAGCGGGGCGAGGACAGCCGCCTGTTCTATCAGGAAGTGCACGCCTGGCTGGCGAAGTATCTCAGCCAGTAAGTCGGGAGGCGCTCGATGCGACGCCGCACGTTTCTTCGGGCGGCGCCGGCGGTTTCCGCCGGCCGCATTCTCGGCGCGGGGGAGCGCGTCACGATGGGCCTGATCGGCTGCGGCAGCCGCGGGCGCTACGTGGCCCGGCTGATGCGCGAGGCGGGCGCCGAGTTCGCCGCCTTCGCCGACGTCTATTTGCCCAACGCGCGCCGGGCGCAGCAGGAGGCCGGCGGGGGGCGCGTGTTCCAGGACTTCCGCCGCCTGCTGGAGATCGCCCAGATCCAGGCGGTCGTCGTCGCCACCCCCGATCACTGGCACGCCATCCCCACCGTGCTGGCCTGCCAGGCGGGCAAGGATGTCTACGTGGAAAAACCCCTGGCGCACAACATCCGCGAGGGACGCGCCATGGTCGAGGCGGCCCGCCGCTCGGGCCGGATCGTGGCCGCGGGCACCCAGCATCGTTCGGCGGCGCACCTGGCGGAGGCGGCCCGGACGGTGCGCAGCGGCGAGCTGGGCGAGGTGCGTTTCGTGCGGGTGTGGAATTACGCCAACCTGCATCCGGCCGGGATCGGGCGGGAGCCGGATTCCTCCCCGCCCGAGGAGCTGGACTGGGAGTTCTATCTCGGTCCCGCTCCCCTGGTCCCTTTCAACCGCAAGCGGTTCCTGGGGACCTATCGCTGGTTCTGGGACTACGCCGGCGGCTACATCACCGACTTCGGCACGCACCGCTTCGACACCGTGCATCAGATCATGGGCGCCGGCGGGCCGCGGGCCGTTTCGGCGGCCGGCGGGCGGTTCACGCTGCGCGACGCCGGCGAGACGCCCGATATCTTGCAAGTAACATACGAATATCCGGGCTTCGTACTGAGTTACGAAGCCTGTAACTTGAACGCCCACGGGGTGGGCGGGCGCACGCCGGGCATGAGTTACTACAACGCCCGGGGCGCCGACGACCGGCCCCACGGCATGGCGTTTTACGGCACCGAGGGCGCTCTCTTCGCCGACCGCATCGGCTATGAGATCTATCCCGAGCGCAAGCCGGGATCTGGCGAGCCGCGCATCCCCGCCCGGCGCATCAACGGACCGGAGCCCACGCCGCAACACGCGCGGGATTTCCTGGAGGCGGTGCGCAGCCGCCGGCCCCCGGCGGCCGACGTCGAGGACGCCCACCGCGCCACCATCGTCGCTCACCTGGGCAACATCGCCTTCAAACTGGGGCGCAAGTTGCGCTGGGACGCGGCGCGGGAAACCTTTCCGGACGATTCCGATGCCGCAGGGTTGCTGGGCCGGCAGGCGCGCAAACCGTGGGATCTGATTTAGGCCCTCATGGCCCCAGGGAGGTAAAGTTGGCATCGGCGCTGATGCAGCAGATACGGCAGGTCCGCCCGCCGGCGGGTTCGCTGGCGCTCTGGTGGCTCGGCCAGATGGGTTACATCTTCAAATCGCCCGGCGGTACGACGCTGGGCATAGACCTCTACCTCAGCAATAGCTGCGCCCCGCTCGAGCCCGGACTGGATCTGCGGCGGCGCGTTCCCGTGCTGATCGAGCCGGAGGAACTGGAGGTGGATGTCTTCGCCTGCACCCACAACCATCAGGACCACACCGATCCGGAGACCCTGCGGCGGTTGCGCTCGAAGCACAGCGCCCGCTTCGTCGGCCCGCCGCCGAGCTGCGCCGTGTTCCGGACCGAAGGGGTCCCGGAGGATCGCATCCACATGATCTGGCCGGACGGGGAGTTCCGGCTGGCCGACCTCACCCTGCGCGGCGTCTTTGCCCTGCCCACGGACGCCACCGACCTGAACCATCTGGGCTACCTGATCCGGTTCGGCGACGGGCCCACCGCCTACTTGACCGGGGATACCGCCGACCACGAACTGCTGGCCGCGGCGGTGCGCGTCCGCCCCCAGGTGATGATCGCCTGCATCAACGGGGGCTTCGGCAATCTGTCGCATTGGCAGGCGGCCGGACTGGCGGCGCGGCTGGCCCCGGAGGTCGCTGTGCCCTGCCACTACGATCTGTTCCCCGACAACGCCGCCGACCCGCGCCAGTTCCGCGCCGCCCTGGCCGTGCGCGCTCCGCAGGTCCGCTACCGCGAACTCGAATACGGCAAGCTGTGGATCTACCCCGAGCCCCCGGCCGGGGCGTGAGCGCAGCCGGCTCGGCCGCTAGCGGGAGTTTACTCGTAGGGGCGGCGTGGCCGGGCGGGCGCGGCCGCTAACCCATTGAGGCGCAAGGCCAGGAGGGCGCGAGGTCCCCGCAGTTC
>Ga0209018_1000404_pt1 | contig 40462 bp, 36 predicted proteins | sample YNPBryBLVA2012_FD_185814 | JGI IMG/M metagenome (GOLD analysis project Ga0209018, IMG submission 185814) | Anoxygenic and chlorotrophic microbial mat microbial communities from Yellowstone National Park, USA - YNP Bryant BLVA 2012 (SPAdes)... ...
GTTCTGGGAGGCGCACAGCCTGTCGGCTGCGCCGCGCAAACGACGGATGCAGGCAGAACTGGCCCGTTCCCTCGGCGGCGTGATCGCCGTCACGCGCAAACTGGCCGATGACCTGATGGCGCTCGGCCTGCCGGAGGAGCGCGTCCTGGTCGCGCCGGATGGAATCCGCGCGGCGCGGTTCGCGGAGACGCCGTCAAAGGAAGCGGCGCGGGCGGCGCTGGGCCTGCCGCAAGACGCCTTCATCGTCGGCTACGTGGGCCGTCTGCACACCATGAACATGAGCAAGGGCGTGGACGATCTGATCCGCGCGCTGGCTGGCCTGCCGGAACATCCGCTTCACCTGCTGCTGGTCGGCGGCCCCGACGACATGGCCGCTACGCTGCGGCAGCAGTGGATCGCGGCGGGACTGCCGGCGGAACGCTTCCACAGCTTGGGGCACGTCCCCGCCGCCGAGGTGCCGCGCGCCCTGGCCGCCTTCGACGCAGCAGCGCTGCCCCTCCCTTGGACGGAGCACTTCGCCTACTACGCCTCGCCGATCAAGCTGTTTGAGTATATGGCGAGCGGGCGGCCCATCGTGGCGACGAACCTGCCCAGCACTGCCGAGATCGTGCAGGACGGCGACACGGCCCTGCTCGTCCCGCCGTCAGACCCACCCACGCTGGCAGCGGCGCTGGCGCGGCTGCACGGCGACCCGGCCCTGTGCGCCCGCCTGGGCGGGAACGCGCGGCGGCTCGTCTTCGAGCGTTATACCTGGGAGGCAAGGGCATGGGCGATTCTTGACTTTATTTCTCGCCGCCTAGAAGCGAAATGACCACTACTGCACCCCCCGCCACACCGCGTCCAGCGATTGCAGGGCGGTGAGGTTGCGCCAGGGCCATGCGGCGCGCATATTCTCCGGGTTGTCGTAGAAGTCCGGCGCGTAGGTCAGGTGGAAGCCGTCGGTCGTGCCGTAGCCTTCCAGCGGCTGCGCAGCCATCAGGAAGTTCCACAGTGGGATGTCGTACTCCCACGCCACACGCGCAATGGTCGCGTTGATGCTCCAGTCGCCCTCGCGGTTATCGGCCTTGGTGCCCAGGATCGGCACCACACCATGCCCGATCCAGAAGTCGAGCACCTGCCGCAACGCATCCTCGTACTGCTCGGTCGTGCGCCCGTGCCACGTCTCCATGCTGATGATCACGAAAGCAGGCTGCCACAGGCGGTACTCACACGCCTGGGGAGATTCCCCGGCGCGGCAGAAAGCCGGGTTGGCCCAGGTGGGATCGAGCACCGAAGCCAGGTTGAAACCCGACCACACGGCCATGCTCTCGCGTGAGAACGACCCGGCGAAATGGTCGATGGTGGCTTGCAGGTCGGCGTTCGGGCCGAGCGCGTAGCTGCCGGGGCTGTCGAACACCGCCAGGAAGAACTGCGGCACGCTCTGGCAGTCGCCCACCTTAGAGAAGCGATGCGGGTGGTTGCCGAGCGCGAGACCCTGCCGGTAAATCTCGCGCGCCCGCGCGGTGGCCGTCGCCACCACTGGGGTCGCACGCAGGCGGTCCATGATGCTGTACTCCTCCGAGGCCAGCCGTTCATCTACAACGGGCAGCGCCGCCACGTCAGAACTCCCCTCGCCCCAGCGCAGGTAACGCACCGTGACCCAGCCGCGCAGCCCGCCGTCGGGCGTGTGGACCAGCGCCCAGTTCCCGGCGTCATTGCGCCCCTCGACGATCACCGCCGTGCGGGCGGGCAACGTCCCCAGATCGGGATGCTCTCGCCCCGGCCCGGCGCGTAAGCGCAGGTTGCTGATCGTGGTGGCGGTCGGCGGCGTGGATACGGCAGGCGCATTGACCACTGCGGCAGCGGGATCGCCGGGAACGCCCGAATCTTCCATCACCAGCGACAGGCTGTGCGGATCGAAGCCCAACGGCAGGGCCACATAAGCCAGGAATACCCAGCCGTGCGCGGCGCCATCCGGTGTGTGGACCAATCCCCAGGCCGCCGACTCATCACGGCCTTCCAACAGCACCGTCGCTCCCGGCGGCAGCACGGCCAAAGAAGCATATTCGCGCCCCGGCCCGGCCCGAATGTGCAGTTCCACCACTGTGACGCCGGTCGGCGCGCCCTGGGCCGACAGCGGCAGCGCGGCGGACAAGGCGATCAAGAAAGCGACCAACACGATGGCAACGCTACGAACAGGGGGTTTGCCGGTCATGGGGCAGCCTATCCTCGCGGTTTCGATCTCGATACCGCAGACTATAACGTCGTCAGGCTGCCGTGTCTAGCCGCACGCGCAATTCCACTTAGATCGGAGATCGTTAACGTCCGCAATCAACCACTCGTTTGCTTAACTGTTTCTTGCTTGACTTCGTGAAAAATATCACGAATTATGATAGTAACGGAAAGCAGGTCGGTCTGCGACAAATGTCACTATCTGCCTGGACAGCGGCCAGAATACAGTGATACTAGACTAGTTGCACCTCAACAGCCTTAAAACACCGCCTCGCTGTGAAAGGAGAAGCGAACAACAGCAAGGCAGGCTCGCCCTCCGCCCCTGGACTGTCGTACTGCGGTTGCTATTTCGACATGGAGGTGCCGTTTGAGTGCGTCCCACTTGACCCCGTCTTACGATCCGGATAACCCGAACCTGCGCTTTTTAGAGGAGGTGAGCGCCGCCACGGCGGGCGTCTCGCGTCTGGAGATGTGTATCCAGTGCGGCACCTGCGGCGGCTCATGCCCCTCAGCAGCAGATATGGATCACACCCCCCGCCTGCTGTTCGCCATGATCCGTGCCGGGTACCGGGAAGAAGCCCTGCGCAGCAACACACCCTGGATTTGCGTCTCCTGCTATCACTGTGTGGTGCGTTGCCCGCAAGAAGTGCATATCGCCGACGTGATGTACACCCTCAAGAGCATGGCGATCCGCGCCAAGCTCTACCGTGATTCGACCGCGCCCGACTTTTCTCAGACCTTCGTCGATAACATCGAGAACTACGGCCGCAGTTTCGAGTTTGGCCTGGCGACCCGCCACTATCTCAAGCATTTTCCACTACGCCTGCCAGGCATGGCACCGATGGGGTTGGGGATGCTGACCAAGCGGCGGATGGACATCCGCCCGCGCCGCATCCAGAACATCGATCAGCTCAAGGCCATCCTGGCGCGGGCTAAGGAACTGGAGATCGCCACATGAGCCACCACTACCTGTTCTATCCCGGCTGTTCGATGGAAAGCAGCGCCAAAGCCTACTACGACTCGTTGATGGCGATCTGCGGCCCGCTGGACCTGGAGCTGGAGGAAATCAACGACTGGAACTGCTGCGGCGCGACGGAGTACGTGGGCATCAGCCTGGTGCCTGCCTACGCGCTGATCGGGCGCAACCTGGCCCTGGCCGAACAACAGGCCAACGGCACGCGCACGGTCGTCGCGCCGTGCAGCGCCTGTTACCTCAACCTCGCCAAAGCCGACCACTACATGCGAGAGCGCCCCGTACTGGGTGAAAAGGTCAATATCGCCCTGGCCGCCGGCGGGCTGCACTACGACCCCGGCTCGCTGCAAATCCGTCACCTGCTCGACGTGATTATCAACGATGTCGGCCTAGATAAAGTCCGCGCGCAGGTCGTGCGCCCGCTCAAGGGACTGCGCGTCGCGCCATACCTGGGCTGCATGGTCCCCCGCCCCGACTACGAGCACCGTTGGTCCGACGCGGAACTGCCGACCGAACTGGACCGCCTGCTCAAGGCGCTCGGCGCAGAGGTGATCGACTTCCCGCTCAAGACCGAGTGCTGTGGCGGCCACATGACCCAGATCGGCCCCAGCACCGCCTTCGAGTTGATCCGCCGCCTGATCCACGACGCCGACCTGTACAAAGCCGACCTGATGGCAACCCTCTGCCCGATGTGCCAGATGAACCTGGACGCCTATCAGGGCGAGACCAATCGCCACTTCCACACCAACTATCACATGCCGATCCTGTTCTTCACCCAGTTGATGGGCCTGGCCTTCGGCAAAGAGGCAAAAGACCTGGGCATCGGCGCAGAACTGGTCAGCGCCCGCGCCGCGCTAACCCGCATCGGGGTGGAGGTGCCGCCGCAGGAAGAGGTCAAGCCCGCCAAGCCTAAGCGTGTCAAGCAGACGGGGTTGCCCATGCCGCGTATGCCCGGCAGCGAGGAGGAGGAAGAAGCATGACCGCACAAGCACCGGACGGCAGCGGGCAGGAACGCATCGGCGTTTACGTGTGTCACTGCGGCAGCAATATCGCCGGCATGGTGGACGTGGTGGGCGTAGCCGAATGGGCCGCTCAACACCTCAAGGCACGCGGTGTGGTCATCGCCCGCGATTACAAGTTTATGTGCTCCAGCCTCGGCCAGGAGTTGATCCAAAAAGACATTCAGGAGTTGGGCCTGACGCGCGTCGTGGTGGCGGCCTGTTCCCCCCACCTGCACGAGCAGACCTTCCGCACGGCCTGCGCCAACGCCGGGCTGAACCCCTACCTGTGTGAACTGGTGTCGATCCGCGAGCAGGTCTCGTGGGTACACACCGACAAAACGGCTGCAACCGAGAAGTCAAAGGCCGTCATCTCTGGCGGCGTGGAGCGCGTCATCCAGCACGCGCCGCTGGAACCGCTGCATGTGCCCATTCACCCGGCCACGCTGGTCGTGGGCGGCGGCATCGCGGGTATCCAGGCGGCCCTGGAGCTGGCTGAGGCAGGCTTCCCGGTCTACCTGGTTGAGCGCGAGCCGTCCATCGGCGGGCACATGGCCCAGTTCGACAAGACCTTCCCTACCCTCGACTGCGCCGCCTGCATCCTGACGCCGCGCATGGTGTCGGTCGCGGCCAACCCGAACGTCACCTTGCTGACGTGGAGCGAAGTTACGCATGTCGAAGGCTACGTGGGCAACTTCACCGTCACCATCCGCAAGAAGGCCCGCTACGTCAATACCGACCTGTGCACCGGCTGCGGCATCTGCCAAGAGAAGTGCCCCAAGAAGGTCATCGATGAGATTTATGAAGCCGGCCTGGGCTACCGCAAGGCCGTCTACACCCCCTTCCCCCAGGCTGTGCCCAAGTACCCGGTGATCGACCGCCCCAACTGCACCTATTTCCAGAAGGGCACCTGCCGTGCCTGCGAGAAATTCTGCCCCACCAATGCCATCGACTTCACCCAGGAAGACGAGTACATTACCGTCCAAGTAGGCAACATCATCCTGGCAACCGGCTTCGACCTGTTCGACCCGCGCCGCATTACCCAGTTAGGCTACGGGCGGCTGGCAAATGTGTTCACCAGCCTGGAGTTCGAGCGCCTGAGCAACTCCGCCGGCCCCACCAACGGGAATATCGTCCTGCGCGACGGCGTGACCACGCCCAAGACCGTCGGCATCATCCACTGCGTCGGCAGCCGTGACCGCAATTACAACAACTACTGTTCGGTCATCTGCTGTATGCAGGGCCTCAAGTTCGCCCATCTGGTCAAGGAGCGCACTGGCGCGGTCGTCTACAACTTCTACATCGACATGCGCACAGCGGCCAAAGCCTATGACGAGTTCTACCAGCGCGTGCTGGAAGAGGGCACGCTGTTTGTGCGCGGGCGTGTGGCCCAGGTGACCGATGCCGCCCGGCTGCCCAGCGAAGAGGGGAAATTGATCGTCCAGGTCGAAGATACCCTGGCCGGCAAGCAGCGCCGTATCCCGGTCGACATGGTCATCCTGTCCGCCGGTCTCGAACCGCGCCATGACGCCAAGGACGTCGCCAAGCTGTTCGGTATCTCATGCAGTTCCGACGGCTGGGCCATCGAGAAGCACCCCAAGCTGGACCCCGTCGCCACCATGACGGAGGGCGTGTTTATCGCCGGGTGCATCTCCGGGCCGAAGGACATCCCCGCCAGCGTGTCTCAAGGTGCTGCCGCCGCCGCGCGCGTGTTGAGCCGCATCCAGCAGAAAGAGATCGCCCTGGAACCGGTGCGCGCCAGCGTGGACGAGACGAAGTGCTCCGGCTGCCGCATCTGCAACAACCTGTGCCCCTTCAACGCCATCCTCTTCCACGAGGACCGCATGGTGACGGAAATCAACCCGGCGCTGTGCCAGGGCTGTGGGACATGCGTAGCGGCCTGCCCGGCGGGCGCCATCAGCGGCACGGTCTTCAGCAACGCACAGGTGCTCGCCCAAATCGAGGGGCTGCTGCTGCTTAACCTGGAATACGCCCCGTCGGCAGAAGCCGCACCAGTTTGAAGGAGATGAACCATGCCCGACGCTTTTGAGCCTGTGATCATCGGCTTCACCTGTAACTGGTGCAGCTACCGCGCCGCCGACCTGGCCGGCACGGCGCGGGTCAAATACCCGCCCAATGTCCGGCTGATCCGGCTGATGTGCTCCGGGCGGCTGGACCCCACCTTCGTGCTCAAGGCGCTTTCTTCCGGGGCCGACGGCGTGCTGATCACCGGCTGCCACCCCGGCGAGTGTCACTACATCGAGCAGAACTACAAGGCCCTGCGGCGCTATCTGCTGCTGCACCGCGTGTTGGAACAGATGGGCATCGAGCCGCAGCGCGTCAAGTTGGTATGGGCCAGCGCCGCCGAGGGTGTCCGCCTGGCCCAGGAGATCACCACGATGATCGAGGAGGTCCGCGCCCTCGGTCCGCTGCGCTGGCCAACGGCAGCCCAGAACAAGGGGCGCCAACCGGTCATGGCAGCACAGGAGGCGGTACGATGAGCACCAACGGCAGTAAACCCAAATTCGCCATGTACTGGGCCGCGTCTTGCGGCGGCTGCGAGATCGCCGTCCTGAACATCCACGAGAAAATCCTCGTCCTCGATGCCAATTACGAGGTCGTCTTCTGGCCAGTCGCCATGGACACCAAGTATAAAGACGTTGAGGCCATGCCCGACGGCTCGATCATGCTCACGCTGTTCAACGGCGGCATCCGCAATAGCGAAAACGAGGAAATGGCCCACCTGCTGCGCCGCAAGACGCAATACCTGGTCGCCTTCGGCTCGTGTGCCTGCGAGGGCTGCATCCCCGGCCTGGCGAACCTGAGCACGCCGCAGCAAATCTTCGACACTGCCTACCAGACCGTCTCGACCGATAACCCGCAGAACGTCCGTCCCCAGTTCACCTGGACAGCCCCGGAGGGCGACCTGCACATCCCGGCGTTCTATCCGGTGCTCAAGACGCTGGACCAGGTCGTGCCGGTGGACTATTACATGCCGGGCTGCCCACCCGAATCGCACCAGATCGCTGCCGTGCTGGACCTGATCCTGGCAGCCCGCAGAGGCGAGACCAGCCTGCCGCCCAAAGGATCGGTGATCGGCGCGGGCAGCACCACCGTGTGCGACGAATGTCCGCGCCAGCGCAACGTCAAGACGATCACCCGGTTCACCCGCATTCAAGATGTCGCCCCTGTTGACCCAGACCTGTGCCTGCTGGAACAGGGCGTACCCTGCAACGGCCCGGCCACGCGCAACGGCTGCGGTGCACGCTGTCCGCGCGTGGGCGCCCAATGCATCGGCTGCTACGGCCCGGCGGAGGGCGTGCTCGACTACGGCGCGCGCCTGATGACGGCCTTCGCCTCGGTCATCGACGCCAAAGAGCCGGCAGAGATCGAGCGCATCCTGGACGGCATCCCCGATCTGGTCGGGCAGTTCTACCGCTTCAATCTCGCCGGGTCGCTGCTGCGCGCCAGCAAAGCCGCCTGGGCCGCTCAGCAGGCGCAACAGGAGGATTGACCATGCAACGCATCTCCATTGATCCGATCACCCGCCTGGAAGGGCACGGCAAGATCGAAATCTTCCTGGACGCCGAGGGCAATGTCGCCAACACCTACTTCCAGATTCCCGAACTGCGCGGCTTTGAGCGTTTCTGTGTGGGCCGCCCCATCGAGGAAATGCCCCTGCTGACCAACCGCATCTGCGGCGTATGCCCGGAAGCGCATCACATGGCCGCCGCCAAAGCCGCCGACGCCGTCTATCACGTCGATCCGCCCTCGGTGGCGAAAAAGCTGCGCGAACTGCTCTACATGGCTTTCTTCTTCACCGACCACACCACGCACTTCTACGCCCTAGGCGGCCCGGACTTCGTGATGGGGCCGGACGCACCCGTCGCCGAACGCAATATCCTGGGTGTCATCCACAAGGTCGGCCTGGAGATCGGCGGTCAGGTCATCCAGGCACGCAAGTACGGGCATACCGTCGTGGAGATGATCGGTGGGCGCAAGGTCCATCCCTGCACTGCCATCCCCGGCGGCATCACCAAAGGCATCACCGAGGAACAGCGCCAGGAGATCGAAAACATGGGGCGCTGGGCAGTGGCGTTCGCCGAGTTCAGCCTCAAGCTGTTCAACGACATCGTGCTCGGCAACAAGGCTTATGTGGACCTGATCGTGGGTGACACGTACTACCACCGTACCTACTACATTGGCCTGGTAGACGAAAATAACCGTGTCAACTTCTACGACGGCAAGGTCAGCGTGGTCGCGCCGGACGGGGAGCGCATCGGCAAGTACGCGCCGGGCGAATACACCGACTGGATCGCCGAGCATGTCGAACCCTGGACCTATCTCAAGTTCCCGTACCTGAAGAAGGTCGGTTGGAAAGGCTTCGTGGACGGCAAAGACTCCGGCGTGTACTGCGCCACGCCGCTGTCGCGCCTCAACGCCGCCGACGGCATGGCAACCCCGCGCGCGCAGGAGGAATACGAGCGCTTCTACGACACGCTGATCCAAGCTGAGGAAGAGGTCTACACCAGCACCGGCCCGACCAGGGTGGTGCATCACCGCCTGGCGACGCACTGGGCGCGGCTAATCGAACTGCTCTACGCCGCCGAACGCTGGGTGGAGCTGGCAACCGACCCGGAGATCACCTCGCCCAACGTGCACACCGTTCCCAAAGAAAAACCCACCGAGGGCGTGGGCATTGTGGAAGCGCCGCGCGGCACGCTGACGCATCACTACTGGACCGACGAGCGCGGCATCGTGACGAAGGTCAACCTGATCGTCGGCACGACCAACAACTACGCGCCGATCAGCATGTCGATCAAAAAGGCGGCGCAAAGCCTGATCAAGAAGGGCACCGTCGTCACCGAAGGGCTGCTGAACATGGTCGAGATGGCCTTCCGTGCCTACGACCCGTGCTTCGGCTGCGCCACCCATTCGCTGCCCGGCCAGATGCCGCTGGAAGTGACCATCCGCGACGCCGAGGGCAACCCGGTAGACGTGCTCAGGCAGTTCTGTTGATCGTTTCGGACCGTTTACACCCGTAGGGACACGGCGCATCGTGTCCCTACGGAACGGCAAGATGCGGAATGCAGTCCGCCATTGCCCGATCAACATCCGGTAAAACAGTGACCGATCCAACACCCCACCCCACCTCTCCGCCTGCCGCGCTCGTGATCGGGCTGGGCAATCCCCTGCTCGGTGATGACGGCGTGGGCTGGCGCGTAGCCGAACAGGTTCGCCAGCAGGCCGCACAAGCAACCCTGCCCGTCGAGGTGGATTGCCTGGCCGTCGGCGGCCTGAGCCTGATGGAGCGCATGGTCGGCTACCGGCGGGCAATCGTGATCGACGCGATCACCACTGGCCAACAACCCGTCGGCAGTGTAAGCTGTTTCTCGCTAGAGGACCTACCTGACCTCACCGCCGGGCATCTGGCCTCTGCCCACGACGCCAGCCTGCAAACAGCACTCCAGGCAGGCCGCGCGCTCGGCGCGGTCCTGCCGGAGCAGGTATTGATCGTGGCGGTGGAAGCGCAGCAGGTCTACGACTTTTCCGACGAACTCACCCCACCCGTTGCGGCAGCCATGCCCCGCGCCGTTCAAGCAGTCTTGGCAGCGTTGGACCACTTAACGGAGGCATAAAAAGATGGTTTCTCCCGAAATGTTACGCCGCTACCCGTTTTTTGCCCATCTGGACGGCCCCCGGCTGCGGGCGCTCGCCATGCTGACCGACGAGTATGCCTGTAAAAAAGGCGAAAAGCTCTTCGAGGTGGGTCAGCCCGCCGACGAAATGTATGTGCTGGTACAGGGCGGCATCGACCTGTATTACGTGGTCACAGACCGACAGGACCCATCCAATCGCAAGGAATACTTCGTCGGGGAAGTCGATCCCGGAGAACTGTTCGGCCTCTCGGCGCTGATCGAGCCGTACCTGCACACGTCGATGACGGTCGTCAATCAAGATAGCCTGGTACTGAAGATCGACGCGGCCCGGCTGCGCGCCCTGTGCGAGGAGGACCTGCCCTTCGCCTACACGCTGATGCGCCACGCCGCCCATACGCTGATGGACCGCCTGCAAGAGTCGCGCATTCAGCTTGCCGCCGCGCGGGCATGAGCGCCGGCCTGGGACAGGAAGAAAGAAAGCCTCCTGCGGCCCTCGCTGCTCACTCGGCGGGGGCCACCTGGCTGGCCGGCGGCATCAGCACGCGGAAAGTGCTCCCCCGGCCTGCCTCACTCTCAACCTCCACGCTCCCGCCGTGCGCCTCAACCGTCTTTTGGACGATGGCCAGGCCCAGTCCCGTCCCGCCGCTGTAGGTCGTCCTGGCGTTGGACGCCCGGAAAAAGCGGTCGAAAATACGCGGCAGATCGGCCTGCGCAATGCCGATGCCCGTGTCCTGAACTTCCAGAACAACCCAGGTCCCCCGACGGTAGGTGCGGATAAAAATGCTACCGCCGGCAGGCGTGTAGCGCACGGCGTTTTCCAACAGATTCTGGATCACGCGGGTGAACTGGTCGCCGTCAACCAGCAATGGTGGCAAACCGGCACCCGGCTGAAAAACCAGTCGCAGGTTTTTGTCATTCGCCAGGGCTTGTTGCGTCCGCACGGCACTCCCTGCCAGCGCATTCAGGTCGTGCAGGGCCAGCTCGAACGTGATCTGGCTATCCAGGCGGATCATGTCGAACATTTCTTCGACCATATGATAGAGATGCGCACTGCTCTCGGTCAGGATGTTGATCCGCTCGCGCATCATCTGCGCCACACGCACAACCTCGTCGATCAGGTCAGGCTGGATAGCCACCGTCGGATCGGCCAGCCGCGCGACCTGCCCGACCAGCTTTTCGCCCAGGCGGTCCAGCACGTAGAGAAAGGCCTTTTGCGCCGTCAGCGGCGTGCGCAGGTCGTGAGAAGCGTCGCCGATGAAGCGTCGCAAAAGCTGCACTTTCTCGCGCTCCATAGCCAGGTCGAGCGCCTGTTGTTCCAGGCGTTTACGCTCGGTGATGTCTACGCCGACACCCCAGGTGGCCCAACCGGGGATCGGGAAGCGGTCGGAGATGTTGGACCAGGACACCAGGCGCTGCGTGCCGTCTTTACATGTGATCGGCCATTCCATGTCGCGGTAATCATCGCCCAGGCGACGCCACTCGTCCAGCAGGCGCAACCGCAAAGCCCGGTCGGGGTAGAGCATCGTTATCGCCTGTGGATTGCCCACGACTTCCTCGGCGCGATAGCCGGTCACGCGCTCACATTCCCGGTTCCAGGCCGCGATCAGGTTGGCCTGAGCGTTGAAAGCGATCAACATCACCGGCATGTTCTGGACGATCTGGCGCAACCGTTCTTCGCTTTTGCGTAATTCGATGTTCGCGGCGGCCAGTTCGACGGTGCGCTCCTGGACACGTATTTCCAGTTCGTCACGCATCCGGCGCAGTGATTCCTCGGCCCGCCTGCGCCCGGTGATGTCCACGCCGATGCCCCAGGTAGTCCAACCGGGGATCGGAAAGCGATCGGAGATGTTGGACCAGGAGATGGTACGCACGCTGCCGTCCTTGCAGGTGATGTCCCATTCCAGGCCGCGATAGTTGTCGCCCACCTGCTGCCACAGTTGGTGCAGACGCTCACGGTAGGGCCGATTGGGGTATAACAGCAGAGGCGCTTCGGATCTGCCGACGATCTCGTCGGCGCTGTAGCCGGTCACGCGCTCGCATTCGTGATTCCAGACGATAATACTGGTCTTATCCACGCCATAGGCCACCAGCATCACCGGCATGTTCTGAATGACCTGACGCAGCCGCTCCTCACTCCGGCGCAAAGAAGCCTCGCTCTCACTGAGGCCCTCAAACGCCAGCAGAATCAGGTCCGCTGGGAGCAGCGCGCTGGCGCGGACGTGCACGGTCTGCGCGGCCTCCGCCGGATGAGGTGGCGTGTACTCGACGGTGAACTCCTCCACGGTATCCTGCTCAGGCCGCACAGGCGGTTGTGGAAAACCGCGCCAGCCGCCAAGCTCGGCCAGGGTACGCCCTTCCACATCCTCAGGGGCAACATAAAAAACGCGGCAGAATGCCGCATTCGCCAGCGCCACACGCAGGTCTGGCGTCAGAATCAGTAGCGGCTCATACATGGCCTGCGCCATGCGTCTGACTACCTCGCTGAAAGCATCCTGCATTCGATTGATCTCCCACCACCGAATCTTTTTAACTATAGCCAGCCGCGCCTTTCCCTGCTAGACTATCCGGTATGATTTACGCAACGCTGACACAAGTCCTCTCCTTCTGCTGCATCGCAGGTGATCCGGCGCGCCGATTCATGGGGTGCGCCTGCTGACCATTCTGTAAGACAGTCACTAATTTTCAGCAAGCCAACGGCTGCGGCGCACTTCCGCAGCCGTTTTTGACTCTCTGGAGGAAATGCCATGCACATCATTCAACTGGATCGCGTCGCCGTCAACCACGCCGGGCGGGAGATTTTCCGCGACCTCTCCTGGGCCATCAGCGACCGGGACCGCGTCGGGCTGGTCGGGCCGAACGGCGCGGGCAAATCAAGCCTGCTCAGGCTGATCGTGGGCGAGATCACACCGGACGCAGGCACGGTCACGCGGATGCGCGGTGTCTCTATCGGCTACCTGCCGCAGCAGGTGGACCTGCCGCCGGGCCGCACCCTGCTCGATGAAGCCGCCCTTCCGCCGCCCGCTCTGGCGCAGGCCGAGGCCGACCTGGCGCGCATCGAGGCGCAGCTTGCCGATCCGGCTGTGTACGGCGATCCCGGCGCGCTGGGCCGCGTGCTGGAACGGCAGGAAAAGGCCCTGGCAGTCTACGAGCAAGCGGGCGGGCTGCGTCACGCCGGGCGCGTGCGGGAATTCCTGGCGAGCTTCGGCTTCACATCCAACGAGTTTACCCTTCCCGCACACACGCTCAGCGGCGGGCAAAAAAAGCTGGTACGCCTGGTCCGTTTGGCTGCGGAACAACCGGACGTACTGCTGTTGGACGAACCGGACAATCACCTGGACCTGGAGGCCAAACGCCGTTTGGAGGTCTTCATCAGAAATTATCCCGGCGCGGTGATCGTCGTCTCGCACGACCGCTACCTGCTGGACGAGATCGCCACCGGTATCGCGGAGCTGGACGGCGGCAACCTGACGATCTATCCCGGCAACTACACCGCCTACGCGACCGAGCGCGAAATTCGCCGCCTGCGCCAGCAGCAGATGTACACCGCGCAGCAGAAGGAGATCGCGCGCATCGAGGCAGCCATCGCGCGGTTCGAGCACTGGGCGTCGCTTGTCGTAGACGAGCGGCACATCCGGCAGGCGCGCAGCCGCCGCAAGATGCTCGACCGCATGGAAGCCAGCGGCCAGATCATCGAGAAGGTGGTGGAGCACCGCCCGATGGACTTGCAGTTCGATGGCGGGCGCGGCAGCACCAAAGCATTGGAGATCAAGCGGCTGGGCATGGCCTTCGAGGATGACTGGCTGTTCCTAGACCTGAACCTGCTCATCCGACATGGGGAGCGCGTGGGATTGATCGGGCCGAACGGCGCGGGCAAGTCGGTGCTGTTTCGGCTGATCCTGGGCGAACTCGCACCGCTGGAGGGCGAGGTTAAGATCGGGCCGAGCACGCGCGTGGGCTACTATGCCCAGGAGCACCAGACGCTCACGCCCTGGCTGAACCGCACGGCGGTAGAACTGGTGCGCGACGTGCGCCCCAGCAGTGAAGAAAGCGCCATCGCCGTGCTGCGCAAGTTCCAGTTCAGCTACGAACAGGCCCGCCAGCCCATCGGCGCGTTGAGCGGCGGGGAGCGCAGCCGCCTGCAACTGGCCTGTCTGATGCTCACCGGGCCGAATCTGCTGCTGCTGGACGAGCCGACCAACAACCTGGACATTCCCTCGGCGGAGGCGCTGGAACGCGCCCTGGACGACTTCGCGGGGGCGGCGTTGATCATTTCCCACGACCGCTATTTTCTGGACCGTGTGGTGGACCGGATTGTGGAACTGGACGGCGGCGCGTTGACCGTCTTCGCGGGCGGCTATACCGACTACCTGGCGGCAAAGGGCGGCCTGTAACCTGCGCGGATAAGGCAGTGTCGGCATTGAAACCGACACTGCGCTCCAGCTTTATCCGCGCGTTTCCAGCGTCACGCTGCCGCCGTCCAGCCGCAGATACAGGTTCAGCGTCACATCCGGCGGTGCATTGAGCGGACTGCGCGTATAGACGCCGTTTTCCTCTTCGGTGAAACCGTTGGCATGGACCTGGGCGGGGGCGCCCGTCACCTCCGCGCGGACGTTGTCCCGGCGCGACACGATCAGCCGCACGTCGCCGGCGCCTCCCGTGAAGACCAGGTCCAGGTTGCGCGTCCAGTCACCGCTCAGGTCGAGCGTTGTGCTGCCGCCGGGATTGGCGAACGCGGCCCCGGTCAGAGCGGGAAAGCTGCCGGTCAGGTCGATGCGCAGCGCGCCGCTGACGGTGCTGAAGGCCATCTGTGTCAGCGCCCGGTAATCGCCGGAGAGGTCCGCCTCCACGTCGCCGCCGTCCGTATCCGCCACGACGGACACCAGGTCCGGATGATTGCGGGAGAGGTAAATCGCCACCGGCCCGTTGGCCATCTCCACGTCCAGGCGCGTCAGGGAAAGATTCTGCGCCTGAAGATGCACCTGGGCATCGCCGCCCCGCACGGTCAGCGCGGTGGGCAGCGCATTGTTCAGGCGGATGCTCCACTCGTTACGCGCCCGGTCATCCGGCGGTGCGTCGTCCCCATCTTGCCGGACAGACAGCCGTCCTTCGCCCTCGCCAATGCTGTAGGCCACCGTTGGCTGCCACGCGGGAATGTTGTAGCGAAAGCGGGCCTCCATCAGCGCCGCCGCGCCCCCGGTCACGGCCAGGTCGCCGTTCAGAATATCCAACTCGACCTGCGCCGAGCGCACCCCGCCCCGTTCGACCGTGCGGGTATCGGTTTGCAGCGGGCGCGGCGTGGGCAAAGGCGTGCGAGTCGGTGCGGGTGTCATCGTGGCGACCGGCGTCGTACAGGCTGCCAGCAGCAACACGATCAGCAGCCCTTGCAGCGTGATCAATCCCTTCTTGTCCACAGCGTCCCCCTGCTTCCTCCTGTGAATTCAGTCCCAGCGACTCTGGCGGCGACGTTCGCGCTCGTTGTCTTCGTCGTCGCGCAAGCCCAACACACTTTCCAGCACGACCCCGACAATGCCCATGACAATGCCGCCCAGGATGGCCCAACCGAAGTTGTCAATCACCAGCCGGTCCGGGAGCAGCGACGCCGTAAGCTGGAGCATCAGGCCGTTGATCACCAGCAGGAACAGCCCCATCGAGAGGATAATCAGCGGGCAGGTGAGCAGTTTGACCACCGGCTTGACCAGGGCGCTGAGGACGCCGAAAACCAGGGCGATCACCGCCACCGTGCCCAGGTCGTCGTTGACGATCTCGATGCCCGGCAGCAGCCAGGCGACCAGGGCAATCGCAATGCCGTAAGCGACCCAACGCAGAATAAGGTTGCGCATGGAAACACTCCAATCAAATATCCACTTTGTGCTGTGAATTATACGCGATCCGGTCCGAATCGTTTCAGCATATGGCAACCGGCGTCCCTATCCTCAAAATTTAGGGTAATATCACCGACGCTTTTGGGTGCCGGTCGCAGTCACGCTGAAAAGGTATCAACAATTTGAGGGCACAACTCCGGGTAGAGAAAAATGTGCCGCTCCAGGCCGATCAGGTTCGGGCGGCAACCGCGCGCGCGTTGGCCGTGATCTTCCTGATCATGCTCATGGACATCGTCGGCATTATGATCCTCAGCCCGGTCACGGCCTACATCGTGCAGCGTTACAACAGCGACGCGCTCACAGTCACGCTGCTCACCGCGAGTTACGCGGCAGCGCAGTTCTTCGCTGCCCCCCTGTTGGGCAAGCTGGGCGACCGCTACGGACGCCGCCCGGTGCTGCTGATCAGCGTGTTCGGCGCGGCGGTCGGCTACGTGATCTTCGGCCTCGGCGGCGCGCTGTGGGTGTTGTTCATCGGGCGCATCATCGGCGGGATTACCGGCGGCAACCTGTCCACCGCTTCAGCCTACATTGCCGACGTCTCCCGGCCTGAAGAGCGCGCGAAGAACTTCACCCTGATCGGTATGGCGTGGGGGCTAGGCCTGGTGATCGGCCCGGCGCTGGGCGGCGCGCTCGGCCAGATTGCCCTGGAAGCGCCCGCCTTTGCAGCGGCAGGGCTATCACTGTTGAATGTGTTGCTCGGCTACTTTCTGCTGCCGGAATCGCTGCCCCCGGAGCGGCGTGAAACCGCGCACCTCCGCGTCCGTGACCTCAACCCGCTGGTGGCTATCGGCCAGATGGCACGCAAACCCGGCATGGCGCTGCCGCTGCTGGTAATGTGCCTGTTCAACTTTGCTTTCAACGCCATCAACAGCACCGAGACGCTGTTCCTGATCCAGAAATTCGACGCGCAGCCCTGGCATATCGGCTTGCAACTGGGGCTGCTGGGCATTGCGCTGGGCGTGGTACAGGTCGCGCTGATCCCACGCCTGGTGCCGCGTTACGGCGAGAAGAACATCGCGTTCGTGTCTATGTTGGGCCAGGCCGTCGGCGCGGTGCTGACCTTTTTGACCCCCGTCTTCTGGACGATCTACCCGATTACCGTCATCAGCCGGGGCGTGAGCGGCTTCATCTTCCCGACGCTGACCTCGCTGACCACCGAGCGTGTCACGCCGCAAGAAATGGGCGCGCTCATGGGCGTCACGACGGCCATCGGCAGCCTGATGAGTGTCTTCGGACCACTGTGGGGAGGGGCAGTGTTCGACTATGTGATGCCGGGCGCGCCTTACTGGACAGGCGCGGTCGTCTATGTGCTGGCGGCCATCGTGCTCGCGCGGGTCAGGGCAGCGCCTAAAACCGCATGAGCGCGCCCCCGCTCTTTTGGCCTGCGCCGGGAATACGGTAAAGTTGCCTGCACCGAGGAGATTCACCCCATGCGTGTCGGGCTGTTGGCCCCCGAACTGACCGAATCACATGGCTGGGGACGCTATACCCTGGACCTGGCACGGGCGCTGGCGGCGCAGGGCGTGACGTTGGTGATTGTCGCCTCGCGCGCCAGCCCCAACGACGGGGCCATTCCGCACGCAGGCTACTACCCTGTTCTGCCATCGCTCGTCCCGGCGAAGCGTGGCATCACGCCGCGCGGTCTGCTGACCGCGCCCCGTCTGGCAATGCTCTTGCGCGGCTGCGACGTGATCCACACGATGGCGGAACATTACCTGCCGGCAGCGGCGCTGGTGGCCAGAACACGCCCCCTGGTCGTGACGGCGCACGGCACTTACCTGCCGGTGAGCCTGCGGCGGCGCGGCGTGGGTGGGCTGTTTCGATGGGCCGCGCGGCGGGCAGATGTCCTGGCCGTCAGCCGCTACACGGCGGATCGCGTGCGGGAAGCCCTGCCGGGGGCGCGCCTGCACGTGATCCCCAACGGTGTGCACGCAGACCGCTTCGCCGCGCGGCCTGCCGTTCTGCCGGAAAAATGCGGCCCGACCGTGCTTGGTGTCGGCGTGAACAAAGCGCGCAAGGGTTTTCACGTCCTGCTGGAAGCGATGGCCCAGGTCCGGCAGACCCTGTCGGACGCACAAACCGTCATCATCGGGGATACCTCCGATCAGGCTTACGCCGCCGAACTGCGCCGCATCGTCACGGCGCGCGGCCTGGGCGAGTCGGCGCGCCTCCTGGGCCGCGTGCCAGAAGAAACGCTGCTGGGCTGGTATCACGCGGCGGACGTGTTCGCCCTGCCCGCCGTCAACGTCGGCGGCAAATTTGAAGGGTTCGGGCTGGCCTACCTGGAGGCGTCGGCGGCGGGCCTGCCCGTGATCGGCACGACCGGCTGCGGCGCAGAGGACGCCATCGACGACGGCGTGACGGGCCTGCTCGTCCCGCAGAACGATCCACGCGCCCTGGCAGAAGCGATCACCCGCCTGCTGCGCGACCCTGGCCTGCGCGCGCAGTTCGGGGCGGCGGGCCGGATCAAGGCGCAGCAGAACACCTGGGACCGGGTCGCGGCACAGGTGCGCGCCGTGTACGCGGAGAAGCAGCGTTGACCCCGCCCGAAGATCGCATGGCGCTGTTCGACCATTCAGCCACAACGTATAACCGGGCCGTGCAGAAAGACGCCAGAGACACCCACACAGACGAAGAAAGGAACGTCGCATGAATACGCTCAAGCCGCTGGCCCGGCGACTGCTGCCCCAGCCGCTGTACCTGTGGCTGGCCCGACGCTACGAGGGCCTGTGGCGGTTGGTCGGCTACCCGCCGACGGCGCGCGTCGGCGCAACCGATTATGACACTTACTGGGACGCCAAAGCGGGTAAGCACATGGGGGCGCTTTCCGCGACCCGGCGGGCGCGCGCAGACGTGTTCGCCCGGTTGATCGCGCCGGGCAGCCGGGTGCTGGACGTGGGCACAGGCGACGGCGCGATCCTCAAATACCTGGTCGAGACGCGCGGCATCGACGCCTGCGGCCTGGACGTCTCGCCAAAGGCCGTCGCGTTCTGCCGCGCGCAGGGCCTCAAGGTAGACCTGGCGGACATCAACCAGCCGATCAGCGCCTATCTGAACGGCCACTACGACGCCATCCTGCTCAGCGAGATCATCGAGCACGTCCCCGATCCGGAGGGTCTACTGGACTCGCTGCGCAATCACGCCGACCTGCTGATCGTCAGCACGCCCAACACCGGCTTCCACCAGCATCGCCTGCGCCTGCTATTGGGTAAGTTCCCGCTGCAATGGGTGGTCACGCCGGGGGAACACCTGCGCTTCTGGACGGTGCGGGATTTCCGCTGGTGGGCGCAGCAGATGGGCTTCCGCGTGGTATACCAGGAAGCCTACACCGGCACGCCGCTGCTGCGCCGAGTCTGGCCGGGCCTGTTCGGAATGGGTATGGTGTACGCCCTGCGCAATGAGGCTGGAAGCAAGCGGTAAATTGATTCAAAACGCAAAATTCAGAATTCAGAACTTTCTCAGCAGCAAATTCGTGCGCGACACGCTCACGCTCCAGGCGGGCAAGGTGATCCTGACCGGGATCAATGTCCTGGCGAGCATGATCGTGGTACGCGGCCTGGGCGACACCGGCAACGGGCAATATGCCCTGGTATTGACCCTGTACGGCCTGCTGATGACGCTCAACCTCACCGGCCTGGACGCCAGCACCGTCACCCGTCTGTCGGAAGCCGTCGGCATGAGCAACCGCGCCGAGACCTGCCGCCTGATGGCGTTCTACGTGCAGATGTCGCTGCTGGTGGCGGTGGCCTTTTGCAGCATCGCCTTCGCTGCCGGGCCGACTCTCGCGGCGGCGTCCTACGGCGACGCCCGGATCGGCGAGTGGATGCGCCTGTATGCCCTGAGCCTGTTCGTGGAGCCGCTCTACAGCCTGAGCCTGATCACACTGCAAAGCACGCATACCATGCGTGCCTACGCCGCGCTGGAAAACGGCGGAATGCTGCTGGAAGCCGGGCTGTTGGCGCTGGCCGTTGTTGCCGGGGGCGGCGTGACCGGGGTGATCCTGGCGCGGCTGGCTGGGGTCACGCTGCGGGCGGGCATCGGGGTGTGGGCCTACCGACGGCTGCAAGCACGACGGCAAGATGCGCTCCCGACCGTGCGCGACGTGCTCCGCGCGGCGCGGACCCAGTCGCCGCGCCCGTACTGGCGCTTCGGGATGCTGCTGGCGCTGGATAAGAACCTGTCGATCCTGTACACGCTTCTGCCGATCCAACTGCTGGGCATGTGGGCCGGGGAAGAACAGGCCGGCTTCCTCAAGCTGGCGCTGGGCGCGTTGAGCTACCCGGCGCTGTTGTTCGCGGGCATCCTGACCAACCTCGAAGCCCGGCTGCCCGCCGACGCCGGGCGCAAGGATTACGTCCACCTGGAAGACAATTTCCGGCGTGTGGCGCGCTGGATTGTACCGCTGTCGGTGGGGGTGTTCGGCGCGTTTGCGCTGGCCGCGCCGCTCTTGCTGTGGCTGCTCTACGGCGATGAATTTATCCCGGCCATCCCGCTGGCGATCATCCTGTCGCTCTACGGCATGATCACCGGCGTCGGCGGCATCTTCGCGCCGGTGTACCGCACCCTGCGGCTGGCGCGCGAGATGATCGCGATCAAGCTCGTTTCGCTGCTGGTCGTCGCCCCGCTGGGCGCCTGGCTGATCCGGGAACACGGCGCGGTGGGCGGCGCGTGGGCCATCAACCTGATCTACCTGCTGTCGGTCGGCCTGATGGCGGCGGTCGTGTGGCCACGCCTGCACCGCCTGGCGCGGGAACAAAAAGCGGCCAGCCGTCAGCCATCAGCCATGAGCAGTTAGCTGTTAGCCGACGCGATGCGCGAAGTTTCAACGCCGGGGAATGAATTCCCCGGCTACAAGTGTAAAGTCCACTGAAGTGGACTGCCGGCCCCGGTCTCGCCCAGCATTGTAGTCCGCTTCAGCGAACTTGGCAGACTGAGCCAGGGGGTTGAACCCCCGGCGACCGGCCAGATTCAGTCTTTTCTGAAACCTGCAGATTGCGCCAGCGAACTGCTAACCTGCTAATCGCTCGTGGCTGCTGGCTGACCGCTCATGGCTGAATGACCGTATCAATTCCTCCGGCGTGAGCTTGTGGTCCAGCACGAGGCTTTGTTCGATGTACAGCGCGTGCCACAGTTGGAAGATCAGCAGCGCCCACAGTGGCCACAGTTCGTAACTGCGCCGCGCCAGGTGATCTTCCACCAGACGCGCCACCGCCTCCGGCTGAAAGTAGCCCGCCGCGCGGATGCGCTCCGGCGACAGGTATTCGTCCACCAGCGGACGAAGCGCCGTGCGCAGCCACTCCGAACTGGGCGAGAAGAACCCCCACTTGGGCCGCGCCAGCACTTCCGGCGGCACGAGGTCCCGCACCGCTTCCTTGAGCACCGCCTTAAAGTCACCGTTGCGTAGCTTGTGTTCCAGCGGAATGCGCAGGGCCAGTTCGACCAGGTGATGATCCTCAAACGGCGCGCGCGACTCGACGGACATCGCCATGCTCATCTTGTCCACGCGCATGTTGCTGTCCTCGGCAATCCACAGGCTGAGGCTGGCGAAGGCGATCCGGTCGGCGAAGTGGCGCGTGCGCGGCGCGGCCAGCAGCGGGCGCAGCCTGCCGCCGATGACGCGATCTGCCGCCGCCAGGTCTGCAGAGACCAGCAGGTCCGGCAGGCGCTCCGGCTCAATCAGGCGCATCCAGCCCAAGTAGCGGTGGGCCGGGTCGCCATTGCGCGATTTCTCTGCCAGCTTGCGCAGCCCATTGAAGCGGGCAGGCAGCCGCGCCAGCAGCGGCGTCAGCGCCGACCGCCGCAGCAGCCCCGGCAGGCGCAGGTAGTGCTCCAGGATGCGGTCGGAGCGGTAGTGTGGGTAGCCCAGGAACAGTTCGTCGCCCGCGTCCCCGGTCAGCATGACCGGCACGCCGTTGGTCCGCGCCAGCGCCGCGACGAACGCCGTCTGCACGATGGCCTGCTCCGCGACCGGCTCGTCCATCCCGTAGACCAGATGCGGGAGCAGGACCGCCAGCGATTCGTCCTGGCGGATGGTAATGGCGTGATGCTCCGTCCCCAGGCGCTCGGTGGCCAGCCGGGCATAGCGGGCGTCTATATTGAACTTGGAGTCGGCCTTGCTGCCCGGCGGCGCGTCAAAACCGACGGTGAACGTCTGCACCGGGCGGCCCATCGCCCGCCCCATGATCGCCACCACCGCCGTCGAGTCCACGCCGCCGCTGAGGAACGCACCGAGGGGTACGTCGCTCATCAGGCGCATCTCAACCGCCTGCGTCAGGGCCGCACGCACCTGAGAAACCGAGACGTCGTAATCCATCGACGCGGTGGTGTCCATTTCGGGACGCCAGTAACGCTCCTTGCGCAGGCCGCGCCGCTCCACGACCAGCCGCTCACCGGGAGCCAGCTTCTCGACGCCCGCGAAGGCCGTCAAGGGCGGCGGGACGTAACCCAACACCAGGTAAGCCAGCAGCCCCTCCGGGTTGACAGCGCGTCGCAGCCCCGGATGCACGAACAGCGCCTTGATCTCCGAAGCGAACAGGAACTCGTCCCCGACCTGCGCGTAGTAGAGCGGCTTTTCGCCCAGCCGGTCGCGCGCCAGCAGCAGGCGTTGCGACGGCTCATCCCACACGCCCAGCGCAAACATGCCGCGCAGCCGTCCCAGCAGGCCGTCGCCCCACGCCTCGTAGCCGTGCACAATCACCTCGGTGTCGGTCTGTGTGGCGAAGACGTGCCCCAGCCGTTCGAGTTCTGCCCGCAGCGCCTCGTAGTTGTAAATCTCGCCGTTGTAGACGACGGCCACGCGCCGATCCTCGCTGAAGATCGGCTGCACACCCGCTGCCAGGTCGATGATCGCCAGCCGCCCGGCCCCAAAAGCCAGCGGCCCGCTGTGATACACGCCGGCGCCATCCGGCCCACGATGGACCAACACGTGCGCCATCCGCTCGACCAGTGCCGGATCGCCCGCACCGGACGGGTTCAAATGCCCGTATATGCCGCACATAAAAAGGTGATACAGTCCCTTTCAGCGGGCTGCCGGTGCCGCCCGCAGATCCCCCTACTGGGACACCATTGGCTGTGTGTACAAATTGTGGAGAGATTGTAACACAAGGAATCGATCCGCCACTATAATGCAGCGTCTCACCCAAGATCGATCAGTTTGCACCGAACACTTCGCAGAACGACGAGCCGACCAAGGCAAACCATACCGGGAATTGCACAAAAAGGCGCGCCCCCGGCGGAGGCGCGCATGTGTACTCCTGTTCAGTTAAGGCGGGGAGGGCTGCACCCGCTACCGTTCGGCCTGCTGCTCGGCGGCCCGCTGATTCGCCTGGACATGCTTGTGGCTGACGCCAAACATGCGGCGGTGAGTGACGAGCAGGCCGCGAATGAGGCTGCGCCGCTGCGCCTGGATGCGCTTGCGCCAGTGGGAGGTGCGCGCGGCAGCCTCACTCAGGAGACGGCGACGCGCCCGGCCCAGAAAGGCCCGCGCCTGAGGGGAAACTTCATAGGGGCGGTTCATAGCGGCCCGGTGCGAAGGTTTGACGGACATGAATCGAACCCTCCTTGCTCCGATTTTCCACTACAACACTCCATTTTCAGTATCGACCTGAAACCGCCGCCGAGTCAAGCGACGATTGGCATACGTTTCCATTGGACAAAGCCGACATCATCTTTATTTTTATAATAATCCTGTTTTATGAACGCAATGTGCAGGTTTCGTCGCTGGGGACTGAAGTCCCCGGCGACAGGTGCAAAGTCCACTGAAGTGGACTGACGTCTCCTGTCTCGACCTGCATGTTAGTCCGCTTCAACAGCAATCAGTCTTCCACCGGGCGGGCGAAGTACATCTTGCCGGCCTCGCGGCTGATCAGGCGCGTGATCTCGACGCGGATGGTGCGGTCCAAGTAGCGCCGCCCGTTCTCCACCACCACCATCGTGCCGTCGTCCAGGTAGCCCACGCCCTGATCGGATTCCTTACCTTCCTGGATGATCTTGAGCGTGATCAACTCGCCGGGGATGTACTCGGCGCGCACCGCGTTCGCCAGCATGTTGATGTTGAGCACGGTCACGCCTTGCAGCTTGGCGATCTGGTTGAGGTTGAAGTCGTTGGTCATGATCGGCACGCCCATCGCCCGCGCCAGCATGACCAGCTTATGATCGACCTCCTGCACGCCTTCTACGTCGTCGTCGATGATCTCGACCAGCCCGTCTAGCTTTTTGAGATCGCGCAGCACTTCCAGGCCGCGTTTGCCCCGGTTGCGCCGCAGCACGTCCGACGAATCGGCAATGTGCTGGAGTTCTTCCAGCACGAAACGCGGGACCAGCAGCGACCAGTTGAGGAAGCCGGAATCGGCGATGTCTTTGATCCGCCCGTCGATAATCACGCTGGTATCCAGCAGCACGCGCGGGTGAGTTCCCCCCTCCAGGCGCGGGGTGAGCGGCGCGCCGCGTAGTAGATTGTTGAGAATGTCGAACACGTCTCTCGCCCGCACGGCAAAAATCGTCATTCCCAGATAGGCGGAAATGATGGCGATAGACGACGGGGCAACCGGGCCGAACGGCTCCGGCAGCAGCGACAGGGGATACGCCAGCAGCGAGGCCGGGATCAGCCCCAGGACCAGGCCGAGCGAGGCCATCACCAGCCGTTCGGTCGGCAGCGTCTCCACCAGCCGGCGCGCCGCGCGCGCCGGGCGCGTGGTGATCCAGGGCGTGCCGATCAGACCGACCAGCGCGCCGACCAGCGAAAAGATCAACCCGACCGCCTCAGGCGGCAACTGTAACGTGACAGCAGAGTTCGCCCCCAGACGCGCGCCCAGCACGGCGAATACGATCATGCCGACCAAACGCAGGATAAATTCCAGACTCATCCGAAACTCCTTCGCCCGCCTTACCTCAGCGGTCAAACGACAACAGGAGACCTGACCTGTTCTCCCGTAGAGCTGACTGACCTGATAAAAAGGGTCTGCAAGGCTAAGGCGCGGGCATGATAATAACCGAACCGGTTTTGTACACAGGCCACCCCGCCGCCGCCCGATAAAAAGGGGCGTTTTTGAGGTAATGTTGTTTAGACAACTTTAACACGCCGCCGTCGTCGCGTCAATGAACGTTTGTTCCATTCCCTGTTTTGCATTGACCAGGAAATGCACACGTGGGTATAATGCGCCCGCCAATCACCTGCAAGAACGGATATACGCGATGCGTAGACGACTGTTGTTTTTTGGGGAACTGTGCGGGCTGCTCGCCCTGCTGATCCTGGCGCTCCCGGCAGCGGCGCAGGAGACAACCGGGCGAATCTGCGTGACCGCCTTCCATGACTCGAACCAGAACCGGATGCGCGACAGCATCGAACCGCTGCTGGCCGGGGTGGTCGTCAACCTGCAAGACGCCCAGGCGGTAGTCGTGGCGTCTTACTTGACCGATGGCCGCAGCGAACCCCACTGCTTCACCGATCTCGCCCCCAGCACGTACACGGTCACGTTCGAGAGCGGGGCGCACACCCCCACCGGCCAGACCGCCTTCGGCGTGCTGGTCGGCGCCGGGCAAACGGCCCAGGCCCACTTCGGCGCGCTTCCCGCTACTGTCGTCACGACCGCCCAGGCCGCCACCGCCGCCCCCGTAGACAACACGACGCTCCGGTTGGCACTGTCGTGCGCGGGGGCGATCTGTGTGATGCTGCTGATGCTGGGCTTCGGCGCGATCATCTACTGGCTGCGCTACAAATAGCCGTCAGCAGTCAGCCAACCCAATGTGCAAGTTTTGATCGCCGGGGACTCAAGTCCCCGGTTACGGACGTAAAGTCCACTAAAGTGGACTGACTTCCCCGGTCTCGACCCGCATTTTTAATCCGCTGAAGCGGACTTGGCGGACTTAGCCGGGGGTTTTGAACCCCTGACGACCGGGGCAGACACAGGCGTTTTTGAAACTTGCACATTGGGTTGGCTGACGACTGATTGCTGACCGCTACTTCCGCTGTTCCAGTCGGGCGATCAGGAGTTTGGGGTCCACGCCGTAGCGCCGGAGCAGACGCGCCCCCCGGCGGTCACGCGCCAGGGCGATCAACAGATGATCGGTCCCGGTGTAGTGGCTGCCCAGACCCTCCGCGCGACGCACCGCGTCGTCAAGGACGGCGTCCAGCGCGCCGCTCGTGTTCAGCGGACGGCGCGCCATATCAGCCGCCAGGTGCTCCATCTCCAGGCCGCATTCGCGCAACACCCCCCCCGCGGGGCTGCGCTGCTCCTGAGACAGCGCCAGCAACAGATGCGCCAGGTCGGCCTGCGCATGTTCCAGGTCATCCGCAATCTGCGTGGCACGATTGAGCACCCGGCGCGAAAGCTCGCTCAGGCGGGCCAGCCGTCGCGCGGCCTCCAGGCTGATCTCGGTCGGCCCGGCCTGAAGCACACGTCGCATCTGGCGGCGCAGTTGATCCAGTGTGATCTCGGCGCTGTAGAGCAATTGGGGCGCGCTGCCCTCCCCACCCCGTGCCAGCGCCAGCAACAGATGTTCCGTGCCGATGTAGTGATGCCCCAGCAGAGTCGATTCCTCGACCGCCAGCACCAGGGCCATGCGCAGCGGCACGCTCATCGGAATCAGGGTAGGCAATGGATCAACGCGGGGATGCAGGTCCAGCAGGCGACGCTCGGCGGCGGCGCGGTCCATTTCCAGTTCATGCAGCACCCGCCAGCCGATGCTGCCTTCGGTGCGCAGGATACCCACCAGCAAATGTCCGGTATCCACCACACCGTGTCGCTGATCGCGTGCTAGGACACGGGCGTGGGTCATGGCCCGACGTGCATGTTGGCTGTAACGGCTGCTCAACGTCATTGCCAGTCGCACTCCACCGCGCGGCGCTGACGATCATTATAGCCTGGCGGCGCAGGCGCACAAAAGCGGCGGGCGGCAGGGTCGCCTTTCAGCATTCGAGCCGTTTTCTGTCTCCCTGTCAGGAATGCACAGCCGCCCGATTCAATTCAAAAACCCAACCCTATAAACTTTGAACTACGTGAGCGCCCGCCACCACAGCGACAGGGCAAAACCCACCATCGCCACCAACCCGATCACCAGCGCCGCCGTCACCACGCGCGGACCCAACCGCCGCGCCTGGTGAAACACGGCCACCTGTGCGGCCATCGTCGCCAGGAACACGCCGTAGAACCCGACCAGGAACGCCAGCGCGCTCGGCGGCGACTCCCGCCACGCCGCCACCACCAGCGGCCCATTGACCGTGCCCCAGAACACCCACGCCCCCGGCCCCAGCGCGTTGATCGTCACGCCGTGCCGCAGCGCCGCCCAGCGCGATTCCACTGGCGCAACCTCACCGGTTGCCGCCGGGTCGTCGTCCAGACGAAAGCCGCCCGCGCGCAGTTGTTTCCACACCCCCCAGGCAATGGAGAACACGAACGCCCCGCCGATCAGACTGATGGCGCGCAACAGTCCCGCGCTGGCCTGCCCCAGCACGAGCAGGATCAACGCGACGACCGGGCCGTCGCTGATCAGCGGCGACAGGACGATCCAGATGGCGTGCCGCCAGCCGCGCCGCAAGGTTTGCAGCAGCAAAAAGGTCTGGAGCGGCCCCGGCGTCACCCCCGCCGCAAAACCGATGCTGATCCCCTGGCTGAACAGTGCAAGCATGGCCGTCCCCTTTGTGCCAACAGCACAGCGGCGGACCATCGTCCGCCGCCACAGAACCGGTTCCGTGATGCCCCGGCAAGCCTATCCCGGCCACTCGGCCAGCATCTTGCGGGTTTCCTCGTAGTGCGAGGTCTCATCCAGGACCATGTTTTCCAACTGGACGGCCAGGCCCACCTCGCCGATCTCACGCGCCTGGTCGGCGCGGGCGCCGTAATCGGCAATCGCCTGCTCCTCGGCCTTGAGGATGTTCTCCAGCATTGTACGCGCATCTGCCGTCTGCGGGACGGGGCGCGGCGTAGAGGTCGGCACGCCGCCCAGGGCGACGATCTTGTCTGCCAGGAAACGCGCGTGCAGTAGTTCATCGGTAATTTCCGTCTGCATGAACTGCACCAACTGCGGACGGTATGGCCCTTTTACCTGGGCCGCATACACGGTGTACATCAAGACGGCCTGGAATTCCCCGGCCAGATCGCTATTTAAATGGTCCACCAGCGTTTTCTTGTCCATGTTACCCTTTTCTCCTGCACTTAAAAACCAGTCACGCCTTGAGTGTAGCAAACGGGACGCCGCTTACCAAATATCTTTATGAAAAAAGCGCCGCCGGGGCTGCTCCCGGCGGCCAGACATAACGGCGGCGTATTCGGACAACCTACGGCCTGAGCGTGATTGTGCCGGCTGAGTCGTAAGTATCGATGATGTGATCCGAGTAGAAGCCGAATGGGGTTGCGCCGGTAATCGGGCAGGAGCCGTAGGCTCCACGATGGCGGTTCACGCCCCGGTCATAGGTCAGCTGCGTCATGCCACTGGGCGAAGTCGAGCCGGCAGGGCCGAGGTAAACCACTGTATTCCCTGCATAGTTGGTGATGATCGACCATTGCAACTGGCCGCTTACACAGCGCGCGTACTCCACCGAAACCTGTTCGGTACGCTGCACATTCGCGGTCTGGCAACGGCCCGTCATCGCACACGACAGGGACGCTTCGACACGGCCATAGACATTGGCCACCGCGCCCCCGAAGATCGTCAGGATCAGCAGCACAGACAGGGCGACGAGCGACAGGATCAGGGCATATTCGGCCAGCCCTTGTCCCCGCTCTAGGTGGCGGGCGTCACGCCGGACGGTCACCGGCATTTCTTGCGATAAACCAGACATGGGATTGACTCCTTGACACTCGATAAGGTCGATGGAGAAATAAGGCATCATTGGGCAGGTGTGGCAGTCGCCTCGGCCTCTTCGGGCGCGGGCGTGGCGGTTGGCGCGGCAGCGGTCGCCGTCGCAGCAACGGACGTGGCCGTCGCGCCGGCAACGGCGGCCTGCACTTGCTGCGGATCGATGGCGGCGTCGAAAATGTCCACCGCCAGACGTTGTGTGTCGTCGTCTACGCCCGGCGGAAAGACCAGAACGGCGTTTTGGTTAATGACGAACTCATCCCAGTCCAGCCCTCGCAAGCGCTCCCAATCACTTTCGGCCTCGCGCTCGCTGTTATAGAACAGCACGCGCAGCGGCTGCACAACGCTGCCCTGCGTGATCTCGATCACAATGCGCCCCTGCACGGGCGTCCCCTCGGTCGGACCGCCGGTTTCCAGCACGCGCACACGCGGGTCCAGGCGGAAGTAACTGGCAAGTGTTTCCACATCCCACAGGGCATAAGGCCGGGGCGTCCAGGTCGGCTCTACGGGAGGCGGCGCGGCATTGATGATCAGCGCGCCGATCAGGCACAGCATCATCACCAGCACGCCGCCCAGCAAGACAAACATCTGCCAGCGCGGCAGGGCCGCCAGCCGCCCCATCAGTCCGCCGGCAGCAGGCGCGCTGCCACCGCTGGTGATTTCCATCGTCAGGCTTTTCAGCGTCGAAACCTTCTCGCCGCCCAAATCCTCTAACATGCGCTTGGCCTGACCGTGTTTAGGGTCCATCACCAAGGCGCGCTGGAGGTTCTTGATGGCCGACTCGCGGCTATCGCTGAGTCTGGCCGCCAAGAACCAGGCATCGGCGCTCGGCTTTTCCTTGAGCACCTCTTTCAAAAGCTGGCGGGCCGTTGCTTTGTCGCCGTTTTTAAGCGCGTTGCGGACTTCAATCAAGGTTGCCATGTGGTTTGTCAGACCATCTATGCGTCAGATTTACCTTTTTTATCAACCTTAAGTCTATTTTATCCGAGCAAACATTGTCAAGTGAGAATGTTGTCATGAGTTCGTTTATTTTTCGCAGAGCTTTTTGGTCCTATTTCCACGCCCGCCGATGCTGACGCCGCCGCGCTGTCAAGCGCCTGCTCCTGCGCTATAATCCCGGCCCATGATTACTTACCATATCGGCCTCAACGCCCACCTGTTGAGCAGGCAGTCCGGCTACCGGCGAGCCGGCATTCACGGGTATATCGCCAATCTGCTGGCCTGCCTGCCCGACGCCGACCCGGACCTGCGTTACACCGCCTTTGTCGGCAGCGGCGACCCCCCTCCTCACCCCCGAATGGCCGTGCGGCGCACGCACCTGCCCACCGCCCATCCGCTGGCGCGCATCGTGTGGGAACAACTGGCGCAGCCCTGGCAACTCGGCGGGCTGGACCTGCTCCATGCGCTGGCGTTTGTCTCGCCGCTGCTGGGCCGCCGTCCGACGGTCGTGACCGTGTACGACCTGAGCTTTTTGCGCTACCCGGAACGGCTGCCCCCCGCGCGCCGCCTGTATCTGCGCCTGTTCACCGGCCTCTCCTGCCGCCGCGCCCGCCGCGTGATCGCCATCAGTCGCAGCACCGCCGACGACCTGACGGCTCTGCTCGGCGTGCCGCGCCTCCTGATCGACGTGGCGCAGCCCGGCGTCTCCCCCGATTTTCGCCCGCTGCCTACCGATGTGGTAGCCGCCTTCCGCGCCCGGCATGGCCTGCCGGAACGGTTCTTTTTGCATCTGGGCACGCTGGAACCCCGCAAGAACCTGCCCATGCTATTGGAAGGCTACGCCCAACTGCCGGCGGCGACCCGCCGCGCCGCGCCGTTGATCCTGGTAGGCGGGCAGGGCTGGGACGGCGGCGCGACCCAGGCGGCCATCGCGCGGCTGGGGTTGGACGATTGCACACGCCTCGCCGGTTATGCGCCGGATGCGGACCTGCCGCTATGGTATAATGCGGCGACGGCGCTGGTGTGCCCGTCGGTGTATGAGGGCTGGGGGCTGCCGGTGGTCGAAGCGATGGCCTGCGGCACGCCGGTGCTGGTCTCAGATACATCGAGCCTGCCGGAAGCAGCCGGAGATGCCGGGCTGCGCCTGCCGCCGGATGACCCTACAGCGTGGGCAGGTGGGCTACGCCGCGCCCTGGAAGATGTCGACTGGCGCGCCGAGGCCGTTGCGCTGGGCCACCGTCATGCCGCCACGTTCACCTGGATCGAGACGGCCCGCGCCACCGTCCGCAGCTACCGGCGCGCGCTGGCAACGGTGGAGACGATGGCGTGACCGACCAACAACGCGCTTCCCTGCTCCCTAACCTTCCGGCCTGGCTGCCGCCGCTGATCGATGCCGCTGGCATTGTGGCCGCCTTCCTGCTGGCCTACTACGTGCGCTACACGCTGCAATGGCTGCGTCCGGTGGGCGAGGCCAACCGTGCGCCTTTTGACCCGTTCGTCGGCTATACCCTGCTGTTCGCCGCCTGGCTGATCTTCTCTTTGCAGCCACGCGGCCTGTATCGCCACGTGCGCGGGCGGACTTGGGGCAGCGAAGCCATTGCCATTGGCAACGCAGCGGCCAACGCCCTGGTGGTGGTGATGGGCGTGAGCTTCTTCTTGCAACCGCTGGTGTTCTCGCGCCTGCTGCTGGTCTACGGCGCGGTGTTCTCCGTGATCTTCCTGGCGGCACTGCGACTGATCTATCGGGCGATACGCGCCCGACTGCGGCGGCGCGGCATCGGCGTGGAGCGTGTGCTGGTCCTGGGCGCGGGCGAGGTCGGGCGGGCGGTGATGCGCAACATCCTGGCGCGGCCCGACCTGGGGTTGCAGGTCGTGGGCTTTCTGGACGATGACCCCGACCGCAGCATGTCGGACATCGGGCGGCTGCGCGCGCTGGGCAGCTTTTCTAACCTGCTCCCGGTGCTGGAAGAGGAAAAGGTCGATCTGGCGATCATCACCCTGCCCTGGGACCGCCATACGCAAATCCTCAACATCGTGCGCGCCTGCGAGCACCGCGACGTGCAGGTGCGCGTCGTGCCGGACCTGTTCCAACTGAATTTGAGCCAGGTACAGGTGGAAAACCTGGAAGGCATCCCTCTGTTAGGTGTCAAAGCTCAGGTGAGCATCCAATCCAGCGGGCGCATCCTCAAACGGCTCATGGACATTGGTGTGGCGCTGCTGTCGGTGCCGCTCTGGCTGCCGCTGTTCGGCCTGATCGCCCTGGCGATCCGGCTGGAGGGGCCGGGGCCGATCTTCTACCGTCAGGCGCGCATTGGGCAGAACGGGCGGCCTTTTCAGGTGTGGAAATTCCGCAGCATGGTTCCCAACGCCGACGCCCTCAAGGCCGAACTGATCGCCGCACACGGGCTTGATCCGCGCCACCCCAAGATCAAAAACGACCCGCGCGTGACCAGGGTCGGGCGCATCATCCGCCGTCTGAGCCTGGATGAGCTGCCGCAGGTGTTGAACATCCTGCGCGGCGACATGAGCCTGGTCGGGCCGCGCCCCCCGACGCCGGATGAGGTGCAGCTTTATGAACCCTGGCACCGCCAACGCCTGCAAATCCCCGGCGGGCTGACCGGCCTGTGGCAGGTGAGCGGGCGCAGCGATGTGCCGTTCGAGGAAATGGTGTTGCTGGACCTGTACTACATCGAGAACTGGTCGTTGCTGCTGGACGTACAGATCATCCTGCGCACGATCCCGCATGTGCTGTTCGGGCGCGGAGCGTATTAAAATCTCTTCCAGACCCGACGCAACGGAACGGGCGAAGATACGTACAGGTGAGTGGCGGCAAGAGGCAATCCGCCGTCACAAGAACCGGATACTAAGGAGGGTAGGAGATGTCCGAGCACCGGAATTTGCCTGATGGCAACCCGGACCGCCCAGCGCCTTCACTGCTGCAAAAAGTTGCCGTCAGCGCGATCATGGTGGTCGCGGGCCTGTATCTGCTAAATCCCGGCGCGGGCGTCATCGACCTCATCCCCGACGTGATCCCCGTGCTGGGCAACCTGGAGGAGGCCAGCGCCGTCGCCATCCTGATCAGTGGCCTGAACTATTTCGGCGTCAACACCGGCTGGCTGACGGGCATCTTTGGGCCGGGGATGCGCAAGGCCAAGCGCAAGCGCGAGGAAAGGGAGTAGCCCGGCCCTGAGTAAGCGCAAAAAAACGACGTTGATACTGCTTGAGGCAACTCCATGTCCCCCTCAAGCCGCCCACCGCAATCACCGGTCGGTCAGGCGTTCATGAGGATCGCCCAAACTGAGGAGGCGTCATGTCGCAGCAAGCGCCTGATGAGCCGCACGAACACCGACCCGACCCTCAAGTTGCGGCTGTCGCCCGGCCCATTCCAGAGGCCGAGGATGAGTACGAGAAGTACGAAGTTGAAGCCCCCGCCGGAAGAGGCAACTGCCTCTGGTTCGTTGCCGGTTCGATGGGCTGCGTGGCATTGCTTTGTATCGTGATCGCCATAGCGCTCGTCTTGGGCACCAATACGCTGGGCGGCCTTTGGAATGACATCCTCGGCCTTTTCAGCCCGCAATCTGCTTCAGCGACCGTCGCCAGCACGCGCACCATCATTCAGGGCATCCAGACGATGGGCCAACTGGTGACGATCAGCGCCGAACTGGCGAAAGCGGACATCAGCGTCAGCGTGCGCCAGGGCGCGCTGGGCGCAACCAGTTTTACAGTCGATCACGTCGCGCAGGGCGCTATCGAGGCGGGGATTGACCTGTCGGGCATCACCGAGGCAGACGTACAATACGACGAGGCGAACAACGCCTACACCGTCACGCTGCCGGCGGCCCGGCTCACGAGCTGCCGCGTGGACTACATCCGGCAGTACGGCTACTCCGGCACCATCCTGCCGGTTGATCGGGACGCTGCCCGCGTCCTGGCGGGTTATGTCGCCCTGCGAGACTTCCGCGATACGGCGCTTGAGGGCGGCATTCTGGAGCGCGCTCAGCGGCAGGCGCAGCTTGTGTTGGGGAACTTCATCCGCGCGCTCACCGGCAGCCGACAAGTCATCATCAACTTCCGAGCGGATGCGGAAGGATTCCTGCCGTCCTCCTGTGATCCGGAGCCACCGCCCGAATGGGTCTACATCCCTGAGGAAAACGTCTGGACACGACGCTAAGCCACTGCCTTTTGAACAAGGATGTACACAGTGCAACCTGTCCACCCCGAATTCGATCCGGGTGTCAACCCATCCCGCACGGAGAATAAGCGCCGCCCCACCCCCTCTTGGACCCGTTCCTGCCTGTGGGGATTGCTCGGCGCGTTCGGATGCCTGATCGTCCTGATCGTCCTGCTGGTGATCGCGGCAGCCTCCGGCGTGACCGCCGTGACCGGGGCCATCGCCGCCGTGCGCGAGCAGCTTGCGCCCGCTACCGCGACGCCGACGCCACTGCCCACTGCCACCCCAACCGGTACCTTCGTCCCGACCGCTACCCCGACCCTCACGCCTTCGCCCACGCCGGACTACACCCGGCCTATCACCCAGAACGTGCAACTGTTGGGGCAGCTCGTCAGTGTAAGCTGGCAGCTTGCGGAGGCTCAGATCGAGGTGCGCATCCGCCAGGGCATCTTGGATGCGTGCAGTTTTTCCAACCAGCATGTGGCAGAGGGGACGATAGAGGCAGGCATCGATCTGACGGGGTTCGCCGCTTCGGACGTGCAGTACGACCCGGCAAGCGACACGTACACCGTCACCCTGCCCGCGCCGCAGTTGACCAGTTGCCGCGTGGACGACATCCAGCAGTACAGTGGGTCGGTGTCGCTCTGCGGCGTCAACCGCGATGACGCGCGCCGCCTGGCGCAGTACATCGCCGTCAACGGCTTCCGCGACGACGCCCTGGAGCGCGGCATCTTGAGCCGCGCGCAGCAGCAGGCCAGCCTCGTCATGACGAATTTCGTGCGCGCCCTCACCGGCAGCAACGTCCAGGTCGTCTTCCGGTCCGACCGGCCGGCTCTGCCCGATTCTTGTCAGCCCGAAATCCCCAACGGCTGGGTCTACGACGCGGCAGCAAATGCCTGGACACGGCCCTAGCGCCTGCGATGCACCTGGCACGCTCGCCAGGGACTCAAGTCCCTGGCTACGGGTGCAAAGTCCACTAAAGTGGACTAAAGGCGATAACAGTTAAGAAAGGCGTTCAGTCCGCTTCAGCGGACTTTTCGCTCGTAGCCGGGGACTTCGAGTCCCCGGCGCGGCTGCTCACCACCGAAAACACCAGGGCGCAGAGAAAATCGAGCCTGTTCTCTGCGCCCTCCGCGCACTTTGCGGTGAATGTTTTTCGCCTACCGGCTTCGGCGCCTGCCGTTTACCCCCGCCCCAGCATGGAGAGGAATTCTTCGTTGCTGTCGGTGCGGCGAAGCTGCTGCAAAAGCTGCTCGGTCGCGCCGACGATGCCCATGCCCTCGCCGTTGGGCGGGTCTTCCTCCAGATGGGCAACCATGCGGCGCATCAGCCACACCCGCTGGAGCACATCGGGACCAAGCAGCAATTCTTCGCGGCGGGTGCTGCTACGTTCGATGTTGAAGGCCGGGAAGATGCGGCGCTCCTGAAGCGTGCGGTTCAGGTGCAGCTCCATGTTGCCTGTGCCCTTGAACTCCTCATAGATCACATCGTCCATGCGACTGCCGGTATCGACCAGGCAGGTAGCGACGATGGTCAAACTGCCGCCCTCCTCCACATTACGCGCCGCACCGAAGAAGCGCTTGGGCGGGTACAGCGCCGAAGGATCAAGGCCGCCGGTCAGCGTGCGCCCACTGGGGGGAACCACCAGGTTATAGGCGCGCGCCAGGCGCGTGATGCTGTCTAACATGATCACCACGTGCTGCCCGCTTTCCACCAGCCGCTTGGCTCGTTCCAGCGCCATTTCCGCCACGCGGACATGGTGCTGCACCGGCTCGTCGAAGGTTGAACTGACCACTTCGGCCTCGACCGAGCGGTCCATATCGGTCACTTCTTCAGGCCGCTCGCCGATCAGCGTGACCATCAGGTGCACATCGGGGTAATTCTCACTGATCGCGTTCGCCACTTCCTTGAGGATGGTCGTCTTGCCGGCTTTGGGCGGGCTGACGATCAGGCCGCGCTGCCCGCGTCCAATCGGCGCGATCAGGTTGATCAGGCGCGTGCTGAGAATGCGCGGGCTGGTTTCCAGGTTGTACATTTGAGTCGGGAAGATGGCCGTCAGCGACTCGAAGTTCGGTCGGTTTTTGATCTGTTCAGGACTCTGGCCGTTGATCGCCTCGACGCGCAGCAGGCCGAAGTACTTCTCCGAGTCCTTCGGCGGGCGCACCTGGCCGATCACCATGTCGCCGGTGCGCAGGTTGAACCGCTTGATCTGCGTCTGGGAAACATAAATATCTTCCGGGCCGGGCAGATAGGTGTTGGCCCGCAGGAAACCGATGCCGTCTTCAATGATTTCCAGGATGCCACCGCGCAGTTGGTAGCCCTGTTTTTCCGCTTTGTCGCGCAGCAGGCGCAGAATAAGTTCGCTTTTCTTGAGACGGCTGTAGCCGAGAATCCCGGCGTCCTGCGCAATGCGGCGCAGTTCGCCGAGAGTCTTTTTCTCCAGGTCTGCAATATCCATAGACTGGTGCTCCAATACGGGGGTGTGCGGGGATTCTTGGCTCACAGACACGGTGAGTTCACACTTTCCTATTTCAGATCACACACAGGGAAACCGGTTCAAAACAGGTTCATGGGCGGCATGTTGCGCCCTTACATCTTATGGTCGTCTGGGAGAGAATGCAAGTTGGGTGCCGCTAGCGGAACTGTGGCGCATGGTGACGCAGAGGGACCGCATCAATTACTACTATAGCATAGCTTTGCTGGGCGTGCAAACCCCATTCGCCCGCAAGATGCTTTTGCTTTTTCACCGCTCACGACGCCCGGAGCGCCGAAGATACCTGATGATATGCCCGTTGTGCGCCGGGCAGTGAACCGGCTTTTACGGACATTCGTCAGCCGCCCCGTTGAGGAGTGCAACTTTGGCGACGCCCCCAGAGCGCACTATAATCGCTCCGTTTTGCAGTGCCCCCTTGTGGCTGCCCGATCCACGCCAGCCGGCGGACCGGGTAGCGTGGGCAGTTTGTTTGAGCTGAGGGCCGCCTGCTGACGGCTATTTCAAAGGAGCTATACGGATGAGTCGAGAAACAGTGTTGCAAAAACTGCGCGACCGCACCGCGCAGGTCGGTATTGTGGGCATGGGCTACGTGGGCCTGCCGCTGGCCGTTGAATTTGCCGAGGCCGGTCTCCACGTGCTGGGCATGGACCTGATCCCTGAAAAGGTGGAGATGCTCAACCGGGGCGAAAGTTACATCATCGACGTGCCCACCGCGCAGGTCGCCCGGCTGCATCAGGCCGGTCTGCTGCGCGCCACCACCCGTTATGAAGACCTGGCCCCGATGGACGCGATCCTGATCTGCGTGCCCACGCCGCTGCGTAAGACCAAAGACCCCGACATGTCGTTCATCTACGCCGCGACCGAGGGCGTCGCCAAAATCGTCCACAAGGACCTGGTGATCTCCCTGGAAAGCACCACCTACCCCGGCACGACCGAAGAAGTGCTGGTGCCGCTGCTGGCGACCGATCACGGCCTTAAGGTCGGCGAGGACATCTTCATCGCCTTCTCGCCAGAGCGCGTCGATCCGGGCAACCCCACCTACGGCGTGCGCAACACCCCCAAAGTTGTGGGCGGTGTGACGCCTGCCTGTGTGGAAATCGCCGCGACGCTTTATAGCGCCGCCTGCGACCGCGTGATCCCCGTCTCCTCCACCCAGGCTGCCGAGATGGTTAAGCTGCTGGAGAACACCTTCCGCGCGGTGAACATCGGCCTGGTCAACGAGATGGCGATCATGTGCAACAAGCTGGGCGTCAACGTCTGGGAGGTCATCGAGGCGGCGGCCAGCAAGCCCTTCGGCTTCATGCCGTTCTACCCCGGCCCCGGCCTGGGCGGGCACTGCATCCCCATCGACCCGCTGTACCTGAGCTGGAAGCTCAAGGCGCTCAATTACAACGCCCGCTTCATCGAACTCGCCAGCGAGATCAACACCTCGATGCCCTATTACGTCATCAACCGCGTGGCCGATGCGCTCAACGATGACCGCAAATCCATACGCGGCAGTCAGATTGTGGTGCTGGGCGTGGCCTACAAGCGCGACATCGACGACGTGCGCGAAAGCCCCGCCCTGGACATCATTCACCTGCTGGAAGAAAAAGGGGCAACGGTCTGCTATCACGACCCGTTCGTAGCATCGGTGCGGCTGGAAGGCGGTCGCACGGCGCACAGCCAGCCCCTCACCGCTGACCTGCTGGGCAGCGCGGACTGCGTGGTGTGGGTAACAGACCACAGTAAGATCGACCGACAATTCCTGTTAGACAACGCCCGCCTGGTCGTCGATACGCGCAACGCCACCAAAGGCTACAGCGGCAAGGCGCGCGTGGTCGGGCTGTAATTCCCCCTGAACCCATTCATCGGTAGGGACACGGGCATACCGTGTCCCTACCTCTTTTATAACGCCCCTTTGCAAAACTTCCCGCCGCCCCAAACGTATATATGGGCAGTCAGTGAAGACGGCGATTGACGCCGCCAGATGGATTTACTTAAGGAGTATCTGCGATGGCACGCGAGAATACGCAGGGACGGCTGATCGGCGCGGTAGTTCTCATCGCGTTGGGGGTGATCTTTCTGCTGCGCGAGGTGAACGTCCCCTTCTTCGATAACTGGTGGGCGATCTTCATCCTCATCCCCGGCCTGGTAATGCTGTGGAACGCTTATGTTGCCTACAACCGCGACCGCAGCTTCACCACGTCCGTCACCAGCCAGGGCATCGTAGGCGGCGTGCTGACGCTGCTGGGCGCGGCTTTCCTGTTCGACATCAGCCTGGGCTTCCTCAGCAACCTATGGCCGCTCATCTTGATCGCGGGCGGCGTGGCGCTGCTCCTCCGGCGGTCCGAATAACCCTTCCGCATCCGAATAGCCCGAAGCAACCCACAGCGGCGGAGTGCCGTACTCCGCCGCCGCCCTGAGCGGATTTTCATCCTTTGTTCGTTCTCCGACCGTCCACCTCACACCAGCGCCTGTAACGCCGCCCGCCGATCGGCAAAGGATTCATCGGCAGTTAGCGGCAGGCATTCTGTTAACGCCCGTCGGTTTTGAAGCAGCGCAAAAGCGAACGCCATACAGGTTGCCTCGCCGCATTGCTGACAGTTGGTCTGGGGCAGCAGTGCCCATACATCCAGCGGACGTGGAGCGCGGTGATGCGCCGTGACGGCAACCAGCTCATGTCGCTGCATCCAAGTAGCGTTGATCGCATCGACGAGAGCAGCCAACAAGGCTAGACCTTCGTCAGCATCCTTGACCTGGGTAATATAGACCCGGTCAGCATATAAGGTAATAAAGCCCGGCTGGCGACGCAAGGTCAGGGACGCCGCCTCAGGATTGTACGCGATGACATTGGGCAACGTTGCCAGATAGGGTAATACATCGCTCAGCGGTCGAGACGGTTTGCCAATAACAATGATTTTTCCCGGTTCGGCCAAACAGGGCAGCGTGCGGATCAACGCAATTGCGTCAAGGAACATGGGCTTATTCTTTATCTCCACTGGACTGCGCAGGACCAAAGAGCTTTCCCTCAAGCTGGAGTATGCCCGCACCGGGCACTTCGATCATCACCTTTCACCCGCCCTCCAGCAGATCGCGGGCTTTGCCTTTAAGATGCATTTTGAGAAACGCCAGCGCGCCGTCGGCGTCATCGTCAAGCAGAATACGGATTAACTCGATGAGATCGGCCTCTTCAAGAACCAGATTGAGCGTTTTTTTCATTAGAACAGCTCTTTATCCCGGCATCTGTATTCGGTAACTTGAATATAGTTTACTATGGAACGCTGTAGGTAGTAGTGCCAGAGATCAGCTCTGCCCCTGACATCTGGCGAAATCACGACTTCCCTACAGCACCACCAGAGCGGCTCCGAACAGGAGCGGTAGAAGCTGCCAAATGTAACCGCTAAAGGATGACAATAGACGCTTATGCCAGCAGGATGAACCCTATAGAATACATTCAGTTTTTTGAATATAGGGGAAATATGAACGAGAACGACACCCTAATCAAGCCCTGGCACGGCATTCCACGTGAGGAAATCGCCTGGTATCCCACCGTCGTGGCCGAACGCTGCCTGGGGTGCGGACTGTGTGTGACATCCTGTGGGCGCAAGGTCTACCGGTTTGACTATGAAGACAACCTGGCGGTTGTGGAAGACCCCTTCCACTGCATGGTCGGCTGCTCGACATGCGCTACCATTTGCCCAGGCGAGGCGATTGAGTTTCCATCGCGGGGCTATATTCAGCAGCTCATTCGGAAACGCAAGGTTGTTCGACAGAGCAAAGACATGCTTCAAGCCCACCCGGACCTTTATGGCCTTAAGACCGCAGAGAACGCAAAGGAGTGAATATGTCCTCGTCCATCCCCTCTTCCCCCGCCGCTCAGACTGGCGCGATCTTCCAACGGCTCTCGCTGCTGGACCGCTTTCTGCCGCTGTGGATTTTTCTGGCGATGGCGGCGGGCGTGCTGCTCGGCGCGATCTTCCCCGGCATCCAGCAAACCTTCGACACGCTGCGCATCGACACCGTATCGTTCCCCATCGCGGTTGGCCTGCTGTGGATGATGTATCCCGTGCTGGCGAAAGTGAAGTACGAGGAACTCGGCAAGCTGCGCAACCAGGGGCGGCTGTTCGGCGTTTCGATCTTGCAAAACTGGATCATCGGCCCGGCGCTGATGTTCGTCCTGGCGTGGCTGTTTCTGTCGGACCTGCCGGAATACCGCACGGGGTTGATCATCGTCGGGCTGGCGCGCTGCATTGCGATGGTCCTGATCTGGAATATGCTGGCAGGCGGCAACAATGAGGACTGCGCCGTGCTGGTGGCCCTGAACTCGGTCTTCCAGATCATCATGTACAGCCCGCTG
>Ga0209018_1000406_pt1 | contig 40427 bp, 32 predicted proteins | sample YNPBryBLVA2012_FD_185814 | JGI IMG/M metagenome (GOLD analysis project Ga0209018, IMG submission 185814) | Anoxygenic and chlorotrophic microbial mat microbial communities from Yellowstone National Park, USA - YNP Bryant BLVA 2012 (SPAdes)... ...
GGGCCGGCGGCCCGTCCTACATCTGGCTGCCCTCGGGACGGGCCGGCGGCCCGTCCTACATTCAGAGCCAGCGCACCCGCCGCGAGGCGAGCGGTCGCCCTTTCCACGCCAGCCGACCCGTCAGCGTGAGCACCAGCGAGCGCAGGGCGACACCCACGAACAGGAGCGTGCTGAGTGGGTAGAACAGCACCAGGTAGAGCGGGAGACGCAGCCGCCCGTAGGCCAGTCCCCACAGGACCAGCGCCTCGACCACCGCAGCCGTGGCCAGTCCCACCGAAAGGCCCGCCACCGGAGCACCGGCCGCCCTCAGCACCAGTATCACCAGCGGCTGCCAGAAGACCAGCCCGTTCCACAGCCAGACGAACAGGAACGGCAGCAACCGGTTGCCGAAGGCGGCGAAGAGGTTCTTGCTGAAACCGTCAAGGGTCTGGCGGAAACCGTGGTACATCCGGCAATGGACGTGACCGGTCGCGTCGGCCAGCCGCCAGCCCAGTCCGGCTGCCCGCACCCGCCGGCCCAGGGCCATGTCGTCCACCGGGTCCTGGCGCACCGCCGCGTGCCCGCCGATTGCCTCATAAGCAGCGCGGCGGAAGAGCATGAACTGGCCGACGGTCGCGGTCAGCGCGGGGGCGCGCCAGCGGTAGGCGAGGGCGAAGGGAAAGAACGAGACGAACGCCCACTGGAAGACGGGCACAAGCAGCTTCTCCCCCCAGGTCACCACTTCCTGGCGCGGCAGCGCCGTCAGCAGGTCGGCCCGCGCAGCGGTGAGGGCGGCTACGGCCGCACGCAGCGTGCGCGGATCGTGGCGGGTGTCGGCGTCGGTGAACAGGAGCAGTTCCCCGTCGGCGGCGGCGGCCAGTTGCTGGCAGGCCCAGTGCTTGCCCAGCCAGCCGTCGGGCAGGTCGCGTCCGGCCAGCACCCGCAGCCGCCCGTCCTCCGCCGCTAATGCCGCCAGCGCCGCTCCCGTCCCATCCGTCGAATGGTCATCCAGCACCACCACCTCAAAATCGGGATAGTTCTGGGCCAGCAGCGAGCGCACGCACGAGCCGATGTTCGCCTCCTCGTCCCGCGCCGGCACGAGCACCGACAAACGCGGGCCGTGCGCTGGCGGCGGGTCAGCGCCCAGGCGACGGACAGCCCCCAGGTTACTGACGGCGATGAGCAGGACGACAGCCAGGAAGACAACCACGCCGATCTGGTGGGCGAGCCAGAGGGTGCTCAGGGCACGCTCCTTCCGAGCAGCCGGGAGACCCACGGGCGGGGGCGGATCGGCCGGCGCAGCTCGCGGCGGTGCTTCCAGAGCAGGATCGCCAGGTTGCTGGCCCAGATCGCCAGGAAGTCCGGCGGGACGCGCCGCAGCAGCAGGTGGGCCAGCAGGCCGAGCATGCTCAGCACGACCGTCCATGCGTCGGCGGTCTGGACGAGCAGGAACAGCACGACGAACAGGCCCAACACGGTCGGCGCCTCGCCAAGCATCAGGCCGGTCCAGATGCCGAAGGTGACGGCCACGGCCTTGCCGCCGTGGAAGCGCAGGAACGGCGAGAAGGCATGGCCCAGCACCGGCGCCAGCGCCACCGGCAGCAGCCCCCATCCCGACATGCGGAACAGGAAATGCGCCAGGCCCACCGGCACGGCGCCCTTGAAGAAGTCCAGCAGTAGGACTGGCACACCGACCCGCCAGCCGCCGGCGCGGACGGCGTTGGCCGCGCCGGGGTTGCCGTCACCGTAGGCGCGCACGTCGGCGCGGGCCACCAAACGGCCCAGCCAGACGGAGAACGGCAGCGAGCCGGCGAGAAAGCCCAGGACAGTCCAGAGGAGAACGTTCATCGGCGGCTACGGCGCGGGAACCACGGGACGAATGCGCCGGTCGTCTCGACATAGTCCCGGTAGGCCGGCTTGGTCTCCTGGAGTGTCCTCTCCAGCAGCGTGACGCCGGAGACGCGCAGCAGCAGGAGGGTCATCAGCAGCGGGCTGAAGATGGTCCAGAACCCGCCGGCAGCGGCGGCGATGAGGTAGTAGGCCCACCACTGCGTCGCGTCGCCGAAGTAGTTGGGGTGGCGGGTGGTGCGCCACAGGCCGGAGCGCAACACCTGGCCCTTGTTCGCCGGGTCAGCGCGGAAGCGGGCCATCTGCCAGTCCCCTACCGCCTCGAAGAAGAAGCCGACCGCCCACACGGCCACGGCGACGAAGTCGAGGGCGGTCAGGCGGGCCGGCGCGGGGCTGTGCTGGGCGACCAGCAGTGGCGTGGAGATGATCCACAGCAGCAGTCCCTGGAGCAGAAAGACCTTGAACAGGCTCTGCCACCACCACTTCCCGCCGGCTTCCTCCCGCCACTTGCGGTAGCGGAAGTCCTCTTCCTTGCCCCAATTGCGCCGGAGGATGTAGAGCGAGAGGCGCAGTCCCCAGATCGTGACCAGCGCGCCGAGGAGCCACTGGCGGGGCGAAAAGCCGTCGGGAGTGAGGGCGAAGGCGCACCAATTGGCGAGGACGAAGCCCGCTCCCCAGAAGATATCCACGATGCTGGCGTTGCGCAGCCGCAAGCTGACGCCCCACAGCGCCACCATCGCCAGCAGGATGAGCAGTCCGACGGTCAGACAGACTTCCAGGAAAGCCATGCCGACTCTTCTGCAAGAAAGTCTTCTACCACGAAGGACACATCCCAACGAGAGTACTTTGGGTCCCTTCGTGTCCTTCGTGGTTTCTCTAGTAGCGCAGCAGCGCGCCGATCCCGGCGACCTGCAGCCTGGGGTTGTCGTCCACCACGGCGATCTCGCCGCCATCCTCGATCACCCTGGTGACCACTGCCTCCGCGGCGTCGGGGATTTCGACGAACTTCCCGCCGCAGAAGGGGCACTGCACGAGGGTCTGGGTAGTCAGGTAGCCACAGTGGTCGCAGGAGTAACCGGGAGCGTGATAGTGACGGTCCACGACCAGGGTGCGGATGCGCCCTTCGTGGGCCAGGCTGAGCGTCTCGTCCAGCCCGACGACCCCCTCGCGGCCCTTGGCAGCGGCGGTGAAGACGGCGCTCACCAGGGCCTCTTCCTGCGCGGCATCCGCCTGGCGCAGGATGTCCAGCGAACGCTCGCGGATCTCCGGCTCGCCGGCCCCGCGTCCGCTGGTCATTGTACCCACGACCCGTTCCTGAAGGTCTTTGGGCAGCAGGTCGCGGAACTGGGAGAGGGTCGGTTCGGCGCCGGCCAGGATCAGCCGCTGCGGCTTGTGCAGGCGGCAGAACCGTTCGGCGAAGCGGGCGGCCTCGCGGAGGTTGCGCAGGGCCATTTCCTCCTCGCGGCGGCTGGCCGCCGGAGCGCCGCCGCGCCGGCCAGGGCCGGCGACGGAGCCCCGCCCGCGCTTCAGCTTGCGCACCTCCTCGCCCTCGAACGCTTCCTGCTGCATCAGTTCGCCCAGGTCGAACAGGGACAGGGTCGCCCCTTCGCGATCCACCGAGATCACGGCGTAATGGCCGTAGGCGTCCATCAGCCCGACCAGGGGCGAGAGATAGGGCCGGCGGGCGACGGTCACGCCGGAGGCGACCGGGATCGGCAGCGCGATCGCGCGCCACAGGCCGGCGACGCTGCCGGAGAAGACGACAACGCCGCGGCCCGACCAGTCGTACTCGTGCTCGAAATACCGTTGCACGGCGGCGATGTCCTCCTTCATCGCCCGCTCCCTGACGGTATCGAGCATGTGACGAAGAGAGAGAAGGTATTCCTCAGCCGTGTGTTTCGTCGGGTCCACGTCCAGGTAGACGCTCAGGATCGGCGTTTCGGCCTGGAACGCGGCCAGTGTGCGAAGCTCTTGTTCGTCCATAGCATGTCCTTTAACGGATGGGATAGGTCCGAAACGGACAGGTCACTGCGGGCGCTCGCCCAGGGTGACCGGGATCTGCAATTCCTCCCCGCCGCGCAGCACGGTTAGGGTCACGGTCTGACCGACCTCCGTCTCGCGCACCAGGTACGCGATCAGATCGTCGAAGTCCTGCAGGGGATAGCCGTCAATCGCCGTGATGATGTCGCCGCCGACGGTCACAGAGACCCCGCGCACGACCACCTGGCGGTCGCCGCCGCGCAGTCCGGCACGGGCTGCCGCCGTCCCCGGCGTCACCGATTCCACCAGCACGCCACGGTTCGTGGGCAGGTCCAGATCTATGGCCAGTTGGGCCAGGGTGAGCTGGCTGCGGGAAGTGATGCCCAGGTAGGGGTAGTGGTAGGTGCCCTCGGTGATCAGATGGGGGACGATGCGCCGGACGGTGTTGACGGGCACGGCGAAGCCGATGCCCATATTGCCGTAGCCGGTGGTCTCGATGGCCGTGTTGACCCCGATCACCTGTCCCCGGACATCGAGCAGCGGCCCGCCGGAGTTGCCGGGGTTGATCGCCGCGTCGGTCTGGATGATCTCCGGGTTGGAGAACGAGCCACCCGCGATAGCGCGGCTGGGCAACGAACGGCCCAGGGCGCTGATGATCCCCTCGGTCATCGTGCCGGTCAGGCCAAAGGGATTGCCGATGGCGACGACCCGCTGGCCCACCTGCAGCGCGTCCGAATCGCCCAGTTCCAACGGGACGGCACCGGCCGGCAGGTCGTCCACCTGCAGGGCAGCCAGGTCGGCGTAGGGGTCACTACCCAACAGGCGGGCCGGGCGGACGCTGCCATCACTGAAGGTGACCCAGATAGTATCGGCGGCCTCGACGACGTGATTGTTGGTGACAATATGACCCTCGGTGTCGAGCAGGAAGCCGGAACCGCTGCCATACGGGCTGGCGGCGGCCCCGCTGCCGGTAGCCACCTCGATGTAGACCACGCCGGGGTTGACGCGGGCGTAGAGGTTGACCAGCTCCAGCTCGCCGGCGGGCAGGGTGGCCGGCAAGGGAGTCGGCGTGGCGACGATGACCACGGGACTGGCCGGCGCCGGAGTGGACGGCCCCGCCGGGGTCGCGCAGGCGAGCGCGCTCAGCAGGAGCGCGCCGGCCGCCCACAGCCAGCGGGCCGCCGGAGCGCCGAACGAACCACACAGCCGTGTCTCTGGGCTTCTCCGATTCATTCGACCACATCTACCCGCGCCGCAGGCGGGCCAGCTCCTCGAACAGCTCGCGCTCGTGGGCGCTCAGACGGGTGGGCACCTGCACACGGACGGTCACGTACAGATCGCCCCGCCGCTCCGGGTTCTTGGGGTCGGGCATGCCCTTACTGCGCAGGCGGAAGGTCTTGCCGCTGCTCGTCCCGGCCGGGATCTTCAACTGCACCGTCTCGCCGAACGTCTCCACCGGCACCTGGCCGCCCAGGACCGCCGTGTAGAGGTCCACATCCAGGTCGCGGTACAGATCGCTGCCCTCGCAGCGGAAGACCGGGTGAGGCTGTACGTTCACGTTGAGGTACAGGTCGCCGGGGCAGGTATTGTCGCTGCCCGGCTGGCCCTGCCCGGCCAGGCGGATGCGCGAGCCGGTGCGGGCGCCGGGGGGGATCTTCACCGTGACGGTGCGGTTGTCGGCCCGCTCCAGCCGGCGGGTGGTGCCGTGGAAAGCCTCTTCGAGGGTCAGGTCAACCGGCACCTCGATATCCCGACCGCGACGGGGCTGTCCACGGGAGGTACGAGTCGTGGCGCGGCCGCGGGTACTGCCCATGCCGCCCAGCAGCATCTCCAGCAGATCGCCCAGGCTGCCCTGCCCGAAGACCTCGTCCAGGTTGACGTACTGGACATTGCCGCCGGACTGGCCGTAGTACTGGCGGAAGAAGTCCTCGAAGCCGCCGGGCGCGCCGCGCGTTTGCTGCCACTGGCTCCAGCCGGCGCCCAACTGGTCGTACTGTCGCCGCTTCTGCGGGTCGGACAGGACGCTGTAGGCCTCGTTGACGTTCTTGAACCGCTCCTCGGCAGTTTTATCGCCGGGATTGACATCGGGATGAAGTTCGCGGGCCAACTTGCGATAGGCCCGCTTGATCTCGTCCTGGCTTGCGTTTCTTTCGACTCCCAAAATCCGATAATAATCCTTGTACTCCATGCCCACCATCCTTGCTGTCATTGTAGTCAGAAGCGCGGGGTTTGTCAAGGGTTGACAACTGTCAGAAGCTGGCTATAATAGGCTCAACAACCGACCGCGCAAACGCGTTGACCGGGACGAGTACCGGCTGGTGACGGTCGCAGAGAGAGGGGGTCAGTGGCTGCAAGCCCCCTCGGCCAGAAGGCCGGGAAAACCACCCGCGAGCGGGCCTCAGAAATCGCACAGGTGAGAGTAAGAGGCTCCGGGCAGGCCCGTTATCGCCTCAGAGTGCGGCGCCAGCGGATGGTCGCCGAACTTGGGTGGAACCACGTGGCAGCCCCCCGCGCCCCAAGGTGCGGGGGGCTGTACTGTTCTACCGAAGGAGGATAAGATGTCTGCACAGAACGAACACGAAAACGATCATCTGCATCGCGCTCGTCACTCCGCGGCGCACGTCATGGCTCAGGCGGTGCTGGAGAAGTTCCCCGGCGGCAAGGTCGCCATCGGCCCGGCCATCGAGAGCGGGTTCTACTACGATTTCGACCTGCCGCGGCCGCTGACGCCGGAGGACCTGGCGGAGATCGAGGCGCGCATGCGCCAGATCATCGCCGAGGGGCACGACTTCGTCTACCAGGAGGTGGACGAGGCGGAGGCCCGCCGCATCTTCGCCGACCAGCCCTACAAGCTGGAGCTGATTGACGGTATCCTCTCCGCCGGCAGCGACGAGGATGGTCAGCCGTTGGAGGGGCAGCGGCCCATACTCTCGATCTACCGCAGCGGGCCGTTCGTAGACCTGTGTCGCGGGCCGCACGTGGCCAATACCCGCGAGATCAACCCGGACGCGATCCGGCTGCTCACCGTCGCCGGGGCCTACTGGCGCGGCGACGAGCGCCGCCCGATGCTCCAGCGCATCTACGGCACGGCCTGGGAGACCGCCCAGGAGTTGGAGGAGTTCCTGGCCTGGCGCGAGGAGGTGGAGCGACGCGACCACCGCCGGCTGATCAAGGAGCTCGACCTGCTCAGCTTCCACGAGGAGGGCGGGGCGGGGCTGGCCTACTGGCACCCCAAGGGCGGGCGCATCCGCCAGATCATCGAGGACTTCTGGCGCGCCCGCCACCGCGAGGGCGGCTACGAGATCGTCTTCTCCCCCCACATCGGGCGGGCCGAGCTCTGGCAGCGCTCCGGCCACCTCGACTTCTACAAAGAGAGCATGTACGCGCCGATGGACATTGATGGGCTGGAGTATTACCTCAAGCCGATGAACTGCCCCTTCCATATCCTGATCTACAAGTCCGGCCTGCGCTCCTACCGCGACCTGCCGCTGCGCTGGGCCGAGCTGGGGACGGTCTACCGCTACGAGCGCAGCGGCGTGCTGCACGGACTGATGCGCGTGCGCGGCTTCACCCAGGACGACGCGCACATCTTCTGCACGCCGGAGCAGATCGAGGGGGAGGTGCTGCGCGTGCTGCGTTTCTCGCTCGACATCCTGCGCGCCTTCGGCTTCGACGAGTTCCGCGTCTACCTCTCGACCATGCCGGAGAAGCACGTCGGCGAAGCGGAGCGCTGGGCGCAGGCCCAGGAAAGCCTGCTGCGGGCCATCCAGGCCGAGGGGCTCCCTTACCAGGTTGACGAGGGCGGCGGGGCGTTCTACGGGCCCAAGATTGACATCCACGTCAAGGACGCCCTCGGCCGCACCTGGCAGTTGACGACGATCCAGTTCGATTTCAACTTGCCGGAACGGTTCGACCTGCGCTACGTGGGGGAGGACGGCCAGGAGCACCGCCCGTACATGGTGCACCGCGCCCTGCTGGGCAGCATCGAGCGGTTCTTCGGCGTGCTGATCGAGCACTACGGCGGGGCTTTCCCGGTCTGGCTGGCCCCGGTACAGGCGGTGCTGATCCCCATCGCCGACCGCCATCTGGACTACGCCCGCTCGGTGGCCGAGAAGCTGCGCGCAGCCGGCCTGCGCGCCGAGGTCAATACCTCCGGCGAACGTATGCAGGCCAAGATCCGCGACGCCCAGGTGCAGAAGGTGCCCTACATGCTGGTGGTGGGCGACCGGGAAATGGAAGCCGGACAGGTCAATCTGCGCCGTCGCGACGGGGAAGTGCCCGGCCCGCTCGACGTGGATGCCTTCATCACCCTGGCGCAGGAAGCGGTGCGGGAGAGACGGCCGCTTTGAGGAAGCGCCCACGACAGACCACGGAGGGGACGACCACGGGGCGACCATGGAGGAGACCACGGGGCGACCACGGCGGAGATGACCACGGGGCAACCACGGAGGGGACGACCACGGGGCGACCATGGAGGAGACCACGGGGCGACCACGGGGCGACCACGGAGGCGACCACGGAGGGTTGCCCCTACTGGACAAGCCGGCAAAACCGGCTATAATCGCGGCGGTCACGATCTCACCCGACCGGAGAGAGCATGCGTTGTCCCGACTGCGGGTCTGAGGTGCCAGAGGGCCTTCTCCTCTGCCCTCAATGCGGCCTGAATATCGAGCAGACCCAGCCGATGCGACGGCGAAAGCAACGCCGTGAACAGGCCACGGCGCTCATCGAAGAGACGATCCCTCTGCCTGTCCTCGCCGAGGAGCCTAAGCCAGTTCGCCCGCGGCTGTGGCCGCGCGTGCGGGTGGTGATCCTGGCGCTCCTGTCCTTCCTCTGCCTCCTGGCAGCGGCCAGTCTTGTCGCCGGCTATACCGGCTACCGTCAGGGCGAGCGGGACCGACAGGAGCAGCGGATCGCCATGGCCGATGAGCACTATCAGCGCGGCCTGGCCCGCCTGGACGCCGGCGAGTACGAGCTGGCCATCGCTGAATTCGAGTACGCGCTGCAGCTCGATCCCAACCACCCGCTGGCCCCCCAGGGACTGGCCGAAGCGCGGGCGCGCCTGGCCAGCCGCCCCACTCCAACCTCCGAGGCCGTCGAGGACGTCGCCGGACGCCTCTATGCCGAGGGGGTAGCCGCCTATCAGGCCGGCGACTGGGAGACCGCTGCGCGGACGCTCAGCCAGCTCCGCGCCTTCGCCCCCGCCTATGAACCGGATGCCGTGGAAGAGATGCTCTTCACCAGCCTCTACAACCACGGGATGGCGCTGCTGCAGCAGGACCGCCTGGAGGAGGGCATCTTCTACCTGGATCAGGCGCTGCAGATCCGTCCGCTGGATGAGACGGCGCTGGGGGAACGCGAACTGGCCAGCCGCTACATGGCCGCCCTGGGCTACTGGGCAGTGGATTGGCCGGAGTGTATCCGTCGCTTCGAGGGACTGTACGCCCTGTCCCCGACCTACCGTGACGTGTTCAACCGACTGGTGCAGGCCCACGTCCTGTACGGCGACATGTGGGTCGGGCAGGGCGAGATGTGCCCGGCGGCGGAGCAGTATACCCGCGCCCTGGAACTGCGGGCCGACCCGACGGTCGAGCAGCATCGCGCCGACGCTGCGGCCATCTGCGCCGTCGCCACGCCGACGCCCATCCCACCCATCACCGGCACCCTGCCGATCAGCGGTGCCCTCGTCGTGGAAGGCTGGCCGGGCGGACGATTGGCCTACCCGGCCTTCGACCCGGACGCCGGCCTCTACGACATCTACGCCATCCTCCCCGGCGGGCCGTTGGTGCGCGTGGCCGACGGGGCCGACCAGCCCTGTTGGCAGTGGGGCAGCGACCGCCTGATCTATCGCAACCGCCTGGGCGGGGCGGTCGCGCTGATCCAGCCAGGCGGCCAGTCGGTGCCGCTGCTGGCCGACACCTGGGCTGCCTGGCCGACCCTCTCGCCGGACGGCAGCCGCTACGCCTACGCCCGGCAGGACGGGTCGGGCAACTGGCAGGTCTACATCGCCCGCACCGACGGCGCCGGCGAACCGGTCGAGCTGGGCCCCGGCTGGGGGCCGGCCTGGGGGCCCTCCGGACTGCTGGCCTGGACCGGCTGCGACGACAGCGGGGCGTGCGGCATCTACATAGACAACCCCGACGACGGCGACTCCGCCGTCCGCCTCACCGCCAGCATGAACGACACTGCCCTCCACTGGTCACCCTGGGGCGATCGGCTGGCCTACATGTCGGACGGGGCAGGGAGCTGGGACATCTACGTCCTCTACACCAATGGCGCGGTCCAGTTGCTCACCGGCGACCCGACGACCGATGGGTTGCCGGCCTGGTCGCCCGATGGCTTGACCCTGGCGTTCCTGTCCTACCGCGAGGGACGCTGGGGCGTCTACCTGATGGGGGCGGACGGTTCGAACGTCCGTCCGCTGCTCGACCTGGGGACGGAGATGCCCAACTGGCAGAACCAGCGCCTCTCCTGGGCGCCCTGATCGGGCGGTGCGGACAGATTGTGGGCGACTGTTCCGCTGTGCGTCTTCGTGTCGGCCGAAATCCGCTTCATCTGCTCAATCCGCTGCCGATTCGCCCGCCTTCGGCATCCAGGAGCATGAACAACACCTGACAGAGGCCATCCCTTGACGGTCTGGGACAAAAGCGGTATACTGGGGTGCGGCGCGGGGCGTAGCTCAGTTCGGTGAGAGCGCGCGGTTTGGGACCGCGAGGCCGCCGGTCCAAATCCGGCCGCCCCGACTGCGCGGCAGGGAACACACGGGCAGGTAACTGCTCACCCTCCCGCAGGTTTGGGCGCAATGGGCAGCCCAAATCGCGCTGTCATAGCCACTCCGATTCGTTGCCCGGTCACTTCGAACCTGCGGGAGGGTGAGCTGATCAATTACGCGGGCGTTGCAAAATGGTATTGCCACAGCCTTCCAAGCTGTTGTTGCGGGTCCGATTCCCGCCGCCCGCTCTGTAAATGAATCCGGGCCCATAGCTCAGCGGTCAGAGCTGCCGGCTCATAACCGGTCGGTCGCAGGTTCGAACCCTGCTGGGCCCACAGCAGGATGGGTTGCCAGCCCGTCCTTCTGCTTACCGGGGATGTTCACCTCCCCAGCTCCGGGAACCCCTCCAGCGTGCCGGTCAGTCCGTAGCGCAGCAGGTCAATCCCGCCGACGATCAGGAACGCCGCCGCGATCCCCGTCAGCAGTGGGGCACGGGCGTCCCACCAGCCCGCGTAGCGGTTCTCCTGCCCCGTCGCCATCGCCACCAGCACCGTGCTGACCAGCGTCAGCATCGTCAGCACGCCCGCCGCGCTGAGCAACGCCAGCGGCACGAGCAGCAAGTCCCACCCGCTCAGCACCAGCAGCACCGCCCCCGCCTCCATCGCCAACAACACCCCCAAGTCGCGCCAGCCGCCGATCACCCGCTGCGGCAGCGGGTCGCGCCACAGGCTGAAGTGCACCGTCGGTAGGAGGATAGCGCTGAGCGCCAGCCCATTGAGTGTGCCGGTGATCAGCCGCAGCCACTGCTGCGGCTCGTACAGGTGGGGCATGCCGATCAGGGCGAGGTAGGAGTTCAAGCCGTCGAAGCCCATCAGCAAGATGAAACCGACAAGCAAAGCGAGGATCGGCAGCGGGGGGAACTCGGACTCTCGCCGGCGGCGCAGGACGAGCGCCTGGCCGAGCAGCCCGGTCATGGCGCCGAGGAAAGTGCCCGTGCAGCGAGCGCAGAGAGGAAGCTGCCGACCGGCGAAGATGAACGAGTGCGATTCGATGCGGTGACAGACGGCGTAGGCCACCAGGTCCGCTTTGTCCAGGATCCCGCCGGGGGTCAGCGTCAGGTAAGCACCGATGGTAGCGACGGCGAGGGCGAACGCGACCCATTTCGTCCAGCGGCGGGAGGGGGAAGGGGGAGACGCGGAGAGGGGGAGACGCGGAGACGCGGAGAGGGGGAGACGCGGAGATGGGGGGACAGGTTCAGGGTTGGACATGGGGCCAATTATACGTCATTCGAGCCGGGGCGCAAACCATACCCATCCACGCCCATCCGTGTCTATCCGTGCAATCCGTAGCAATCCGTGTCCATCATCGCGCGATAGACCGCCACGGTCTGCGCAGCGACGTGGGCGTGGGTATAGTGGGCCAGCGCCCGCTCCCGCCCCTGCCGGCCCAGCGCGGCCCGCAGCGCCGGATCGGAGGCCAGGCGGGCCAGACAGCCACGCAGCGCCGCCACATCACCCTCCGGAAAGACCAGCCCGGCGTCGCCGATGACATGGGGGATCTCCCCACAGTCGGAACCGATCACCGGCATGCCGCAGGCCATCGCCTCGACCAGCACCCGTCCGAATTGTTCGATCCAGTTGGCTTGCGAGCGGGAGGGAAGCACCAGTACGTCCAGGCGATGATAGAACTCCGGCATGCGCGGGGAGGGCAATGTTCCCAGGAAGCTCACCCGCTCGCCCAGACCGGCCTGGGCGGCCTGCCGCTCTAGCGCGCCGCGCAACGGGCCGCTGCCGAGGATCTCCACCCGCGCCCCCTCCAGCCCCGCCGCCGCCTCCAGCAGCAGGTCCACGCCCTTGGCCGCCACCAGCCGCCCGGCGAAGCCGATGACGAACCCGCCGCGCTCCTCCGGTCGGGGGGAGGGGGCGAAGACGAGCGGGTCCACGCCGAACTGCGGGATGACCGCTAACGGCCCGGCGTAGCCCTTGTCCCGCCAGACCTGCGCCGCCGTGTGGCTGCCGGCGATGGCCGCGTCGGTATAGCGCAGGCAGTACCGCTCGAACCAGGCGAAGGGCGGCGGGTAGCGACGGCGCAAGTTCTGCCAGGAGAACCAGACCGTCCGACAGCCGGCCCGCCGCGCCAGCGCCATGCCGTGCCAGGTCGCCAGGTTGTACGGCTCCTCGTCCATGTGGACGATGTCCGGGCAGAAGGCGCGGATGTGCCGACCCAGGCGCGGATAGAAGTGCAGGTGGAAGCTGCCGTTGAGGGCCATCGGCTCCACCAGCAGTTCGTACCTCTCGGTGTGGACACGTTCCAGCGCCAACACCCCTCGCTCGTCCCGCCAGAACGGCGGCACGACGACCCGCAGCGTCACGTCTCCATGACGGGCGATCTCCTCCAGCTTGCGCTGGTAGATGCCCACCAGACAGGCTTTGGAGACCATCAGGACACGGGTTGACATAATCTCAACTTCCTAGATTCATTGACAGGCATGCGCATTGTGCTATAATTCGCGCCGCTTGGCAAGTGGGGACAGAGAGCAAAGGAGCGAGAGATGATCAAGGGGAAATGGGAAGAAGCGCTGCTGGCCTCGCTGGCGGTGCTGTTGTTGGTCGTGGCGACGGTGCCGACGTGGGTCAGCGCGGCGCCGCTGCGACAGAACCTGCTGACCAATCCCGGCTTCGAGCCGCCCTACAACGGGAGCGATACGACGTATGTGGCCAACGGGTGGAACCCCTGGCACGAGGACAGCGGTGACCTGTGCAACACCCGCCCGGAAGATTGGAACTTCGTCTGTCGTCCGCACTGGATGGAGGAACGGGACTGGAGCGGGCTCGGTTTCATCCGCAGTGGCTCGTCTCAACACATCGGCATCCAGTACATGACCTGGCACGCGGGCGTTTTTCAGACCGTCAACGTCCCGGCCGGTGCGCGAGTGCGCTTCACCGTCTGGGGCCGCGCCTTCGCGGCCAACGAAAACCCGCCCGCTCCCTCCTATGGGGTGAACTGGGTGCCGCACATGCAGGTCGGCATTGATCCCAACGGCGATGGGCTGTGGACCTCGCCGGCGATCATCTGGTCGGGCGAGAACAACACCCTGGACGCCTGGGTACAGCTCTCCGTCGAGGCGACGGTCGGCCCCAACGGGCGGGTGAGCGTGTTCACCTCCAGCCGCTACCGCGCGGTGCTGCCGGTGGCGCACATGGAAACCTGGTGGGAAGACGCGTCGCTGGAGGTCATCACCCCGCCGGCCACGGTCGCGCCGACCTCGCCGCCGCGCCCGACGAACCCGGCGGCTCCGGTCGCTACCTCCACCCCGCGCCCCGACGGGGCGATCGTCCACGTCGTCCAGTACGGCGATACTCTCTCCGGCATCGCCCAGCAGTACGGGGTGCCGCTGGAGCAAATCATCCAGCTCAACTCCGCCTCCATCGGCGCCGGGAACGTCATCGTGGTCGGTCAGGAACTGGTGATCTCGCTCCCCGCCGCGCCGCCGACCACGCCCCCCCAGCCCACGCCGATCATCACCCCCACCGTCGCCCCCACCGGCGGCTCGCTCTGCGTCCTGGCCTTCCACGACCGCAACGGCGACACGTTTCGCGAACCGGACGCCGAGGAGATGCTGCCCAACGCCCTCTTCACCGTCGGCAGCGGCAGCGGCATTGTCGGCCAGTACACCACTGACGGCCTGAGCGAGCCGTACTGCTTCGTCAACCTGCCCGCCGGCACCTACCGGGTGAACATGCAGCCCCCGCCCGGCTATGTCTCCAGCGGGCCCGCCGACATGGTCATCGGCCTGACCGGCGGACAGTTGGACGTGGTCCTCGGCGCGCAGCGCGGCGAGCCGCCGACCGCGACGCCGACGGCCGGGGAAGGCGGCACGGGCGGCGGACAGGGATCCGAGGTGTTGCAGGCAGTCGCTCGCGTCAGCGGGATCATCCTCCTGGCGCTGGCGATCGTGGTGGCCGTGGTCTTCTTCCTGGCCCGCCGCCGCCGATAGCCCGAACCCACGCCGGTCGGATCGCATCGCAAACACGAATCGCTCGAAGTGAGTCACTGCTCAGCTCATCCTCCCGCAGGTTCGGAAGCGATCGAGCAACGAATCAGAGTGGCCATGGAAGCGCGATTTGGGCTGCCGATTGCACCCAAACCTGCAGGAGGGTGAACAGTTCATCGTCCTAGGCAGAGGAGTAGAATGATTCGAACCCGTTCCTGGTTGATTGGACTGGCCCTGATCGTCGTGCTGGGCATGCTGATGGAACTGGCGCCTCGTGGAACGGTGCGCGCCCAGGAGGGGCCCAACCTACTGAACAACGGCGACATGGAGTCGAGCTGCGGCAGCGCCTGGCCGTTTCAGGATGGCATCCCAGAAGTGCAGGTCGCTCCCGGCTGGCGGGGCTTCTGGATTGATAACCCGCCGCCCTCGTACGCGGTACGTCCCGCGTGGTGCGAGGAGGACCCTGGCTGCGTCTACTGGGGCCGGCCCGAATTTCGCGGGATCATGCCGTGGCAGGACCCCCTGCGCGTGCACGGCGGGAACTGCGCCCAGAAGCTGCACAGCTTCGCCCGGCAGATGGAGGCCGGGCTGTACCAGCAGGTCGGCGGTATCGCCCCCAACACCCGCCTCCGCTTCCAGGCCTATGTGCAGACCTGGTCGTGCATGGGCACCCAGGAGCATTGGAACATGTGCCCCACGGCCCCCTACTCGAACAGCCCCGCCCCGATGCACGTCCGCGTCGGGATTGACCCCACAGGCGGCACCAACCCCTGGGCCGGCACGGTCGTCTGGTCGGGAGAGGAAAACGCATGGGACGCCTGGACGCTTTTCCAGGTAGAGGCCGTGGCCCAGGCGGAGACGGTGACCGTGTTCGTCTATCACCGGACCGACTGGACCGACGGGGTCTACCGCCCGAACAACGATGTCTACATAGACGACGCCAGCCTGGTAGCGGTGGGCGAGGGGCCGGCGCCGACCCCACCGCCTGCCTCCCAACCGGTCGCCCCCGCGCCGGTCGTCCCGGTCGCCCCTCGCCCCACATCCACCCCCCGCCCCGACGGGGCCATCGTCCACGTCGTCCAGTCTGGCGACACGGTGATGGGCATCGCCATCGAGTACGGCGTGCCGATGGACCAGCTCCTGCAGCTCAACGCCGGCTCGATTGGCGCCGGCTACATGATCTGGCCCGGCCAGGAGCTGGTTATCTCCATCCCCGCCGGCGCCGTCGCACCGGTGGTGCCCTCCGCGCCGATGACCGCCACGGTCCCGGCAGAGGTGGCCATGACCGGCGCGGCGATCTGCATCGTCGCCTTCAACGACCGCAACAGCGACACGTTCCGCGAACCGGACAGCGAGGAGATGCTGCCCAACGCCACCTTCATCTTGGGCGAGACCAGCCGGGGCGTCGTGGGCCAATACACGACCGATGGGCTGAGCGAGCCATACTGCTTCCAGGGCCTGGCCGCCGGCACCTACCGCATCGTCATGCAGCCGCCGAGCGGGTATGCCAGCAGCGGCCCGTCGGAGATGATGCTGGGGCTGAGCACGGGCAGCCGCCTGGACGTGGCCCTCGGCGCCCAGCGCAGCGGGTCAGCCGATGCGTCCGCCGACCCCGACGAGGCGGCCGAAGATGCGGAAGGGAGCGCGGCCGGGTCGCGGGGGCTGCACCTGGGCGTGGGCATCGTCGGTATCCTGATGCTGGTGGCAGCGACGGCGATGGCGGTCCTCTTCGTCCTCTCGCGCCGCCGGTAGCCGGGGCCAGCGGATGAAGCGGATGGAGCAGATGAAACGAAGCTGGCTGGTCGGGTTGACGCTGGTCAGCCTCCTGGGGCTGGCGGGCATGGTCTGGAACCACCCCGTCCGCGCCCAGGAGCAGAACCTGCTGGTCAATGGGGACTTCGAATGGGGCTGTGGGGAGGCCTGGCCTTTCCAGGACGGCATCCCCGAAGTGCAGGTCGCTCCCGGTTGGCGGGGCTTCTGGTTGGATAACCCACCCCCTCCGTACGCGAACATGCCGAATTACTGCGTGGGCAATCCCGAATGCGTCTACTGGGGCCGCCCGGAGTTTCGCGGGATCATGCCCTGGCAGGACCCCATGCGCGTCCACGGCGGGAACTGCGCGCAGAAGCTGCACAGTTTCGCCCGGCAGATGGAAGCCGGGTTGCTGCAGCGCGTGGAGGGCATCCTCCCCGGCGCTACCCTGCGCTTCCAGGCCCACGTCCAGACCTGGTCGTGCATGGGCACGCCGGAGCAGTGGAACGTCTGCCCCACGGCCCCCTATTCGAACAACCCGGCCCCGACGCACGTGCGGGTGGGCATAGATCCCACCGGCGGAACCGATCCCTGGGCCGGGTCGGTGGTCTGGTCTGCCGAGATCCACGCCTGGGATAACTGGCGGCTGATCTCCGTGGACGCGGTCGCCCAGTCCAGCGCGGTGACGGTGTTCGTCTACAACCGCCCCGACTGGGTGGACGGCATCGCCCGCCCGAACAACGACTTCTACATTGACGACGCGGCGCTCTATTATGTCAGCGGATCGCCGCCGACCAGCCCGCAGCCGCCGCCGGCCACCCGCGCGCCCGTCACGCCGCGCCCGCCGATCACCGCCACGCCGCGCCCCGACGGCGCGGTCGTCCACACGGTCCAGCGCGGCGACACGCTCTACAGCATCGCGATGCAGTATGGCGTGTCGGTGGAACAGATCACGCAGCTCAATGCCGGCTCCATCGGCCCCAATGGCCTGATCGAGGTCGGCCAGGAGCTGGTTATCTCGGTGGCGACGCCGACGCTGCCACCCACGGCCCCCCCCACGCCCCCTCCACCGCCCTCCCCCACGGTCGCCGCGAACGGGTCGCTCTGCGTGCTGGCCTTTCACGACCGCAATGGGGACTCGTTCCGTCAGCCAGAGACGGAGGAACTGCTGCCCAACACCACCGTCACCCTCACCCTGGCCGGCGCCGTCGTCGGACAGTACGTGACCGACGGACTGAGCGAGCCGCACTGTTTCGACGAGCTACTGGCGGGCAGCTACAGGCTGGCGATGCAGCCGCCGGACGGGTACGTCGCCAGCGGGCCGGCCCAGAGCGAAGTGACCGTCAGCGCGGGCGCAGCGGTGGATGTCGCTCTCGGCGTGCAGCGGGGCGCGCCGGCCACGGCCACATCCATACCGGAGGCGACGTCCTCTGCGTCCCGACCGGGAGGGGGAGCGCTCTTCATCGGCGCGGCCCTGCTGGTGCTGGCCATCGTCGTCGCCATCCTCTTCGTCATCCGCCGCCGGCGCTGACGGATGGGCTCCCCAGCCGACGGAATGATGGAGCCGTGAAACGGGACAAGGCACTGTACATACGCCCGCGTCCACAACGGCGCTCCAACCCCTGGCGCATCCTGGTGCTGCTGATCCTCATCGGCGCCAGCACCTACGCCTATCTCCATATCCAGCAACAACAGGAGGAGATCACCGTCCCCTTCGTCCCCACCGCCACACCCACCCGTTCGCCCATCTCCTACCGTCAGGAGGCCGAGACGGCCTACAGCGCCGGCGACCTGGTCGGGGCCATCGCTGCCTACGAGCGGGCCATCCGCCTGGAGCCCGATAACGTCAGCCTGCTCGTCCCGTTGGTCCGCCTGCTGGTGCTGGAGGGCCAGGTGGAACAGGCCATCGAGCAAGGCGAACGGGCCGTCTCCCTGGCCCCCGAAAGCCCCGCCGCCTGGGCCGTCCTGGGCATGGCCTACGACTGGGACGGACGCGTGGACGAGGCCATTGACGCCTGCCGACGAGCGATCAGCCTCGATCCCGCCTGTCCCGAAGCCTACGCCTACCTGGCCGAGGCCTACGCCGACAGCGGACGGTGGGGCGAGGCGACCCAGGCCGCCCGCACCGCCCTCGAACTGGCCCCCGACAGCGTGGACGCCCACCGCGATTACGGCTACGTGCTGGAGATGATGGGCAACTGGAGCGGGGCGATCCAGGCCTACCGCCAGGCGCTGGAGCTCCACCCGAACCTGGCGTACATCTACATGGACTTGGGCCGCAACTACCTCTACCTCACCGATACCGCCAGCGCGATCCAGGCCTTCCGCCAGGCCGCGCAGATCGATCCCACCCGCGCCGACGCGCTCGACCAGTTGGGCTGGGCCTACTACGCGATTGACGATCCCGACCAGGCACGCATCTACCTGGAACAGGCCATCCAGGCGGATCCGCAGTACGCCCCTGCCTACGGCCACCTGGGCATGCTCTACTACCTGCGACGCAACTACGAGGACGCCATCCCCAACCTGGAACGGACAATTGACCTGGCCTACCAGGACGCCCGACGCCGCGCCGGCCGCTTCTACGTGACCGTCGAGACGCCGCAGGAGGACTTTCTCTTCCCATCCACCGAGGTAGTGCTGAGCGGCGATCTTGCCTGGAGCGGCCACGAGCGGCTCGTGCGGACCGCCGACCTGCGCCCGCAGATCAGCAGTGACCGCTGGACCAACACCCAGGGCCGGCTGACATTGGATACGGCGAGCGGCGCCTACACACTGACCCTGCAGGGCATGCCCGCCCCCCCCGCCGGCCAGGTCTACGTGGGCTGGTTCGCCGGGATCAGCCGCCCCAACCGCCTGCCCCTCAACACCGGCCCGCTGTCGGTCGGCAGCGGCGGCAGCCTTGTTCTGCAATCCACCGCCGAACCGGTCGCCGGGCCGCGCATCGAACACCTCTACATCCTGGGCTTCTGCTACTACTACATGGACCGCTGCGACCTGGCCTACCCGCTCTTCGAGACCGCCCTGCTGATCGACCCGCTGGATACGAACGCGCCGGAGGGCATCCGGCTCTGCCAGGAGGCGGAGGGGAACGCGACGCAGACGCCGTAGAGCGTGAAGCGTGAAACGTGAAGCGTGAAGCGAGAAGCGTGAAGCGTGAAGCGTGAAACGTGAAGCGTGAAACGTGAAATCAGCGGATTGGTGATCAGGGCGCAGAGCGGGTTCTACACCGTCTGGGCCGACGGCCAGGAGGTGACCTGCCGCATCCGCGGGCGGCTCAAGCGGGCCCGCCTGGACTCCGACCTGGTTGCCGTGGGCGACCGTGTGTGCGTCTCCCTGGCCGCCGACGGCAGCGGGATCATCGAGGAGGTCGAGCCACGTCAGCGCTCGCTGGCCCGCCTGGCGATCAGTGGGCGCAAGGGCCGCACCTGGGACCGCGACGGCTACCTCGCCGAACGGGAACAGGTCATCCTGGCCAACCCCGACCAGGCGCTGTTCGTCTTCGCCTGCGCCGAACCCCAGCCGCGCCTGCGCATGCTCGACCGGCTGCTGGTCGGCGCCGAAGTACAGCACATCCCCGCCGTCATCTGCGCTAACAAGACCGACCTGGTCGGGCTGGATGAAGCCCACGCCCTCTTCGGCATCTACGAGCAGATCGGCTACCCGGTGCTCTACACCAGCGCGGTCACCGGCGAGGGCCTGGAGCGGCTGCGCGACCAACTGCAGGACAGGGTCTCCGCCCTGGTCGGCCCGTCCGGCGTCGGCAAGAGCAGCCTGCTCAACGCCATCCAGCCCGACTTAGGGCTGCACGTACGCCAGGTCAGCGAGGCGACCGGCAAGGGAACGCATACCACGGTCGTCCGCGAGCTGGTCCGGCTGGACGTCGGCGGGTGGGTGGCCGACACGCCCGGCCTGCGCGCACTGGCCCTCTTCGACCTGGACCCGGAGGAGCTGGACGCCTACTATCCGGACATCGCCCCTCTCGTCGCCGACTGTCGCTTTTCCGACTGCACGCACACCGTCGAGCCAGGCTGCGCGGTGATCGCCGCCGTGGAGGACGGGCGCGTCCACGTCCACCGCTACGAAAGCTACGTCCGCCTGCGCCAGGAGCACCAGCGGCTGGCCGATATGTACTGGTGGGGCATCCGGTAGCATTGACCATGCCAACCTTGACGCGCTTCTCGGCTCTGTTATAATAGCGACAGCGTATCTACCTACCCCCTACCCTCCCGCAGGTTAGCAAGTGGCTGGCGAGAGGGCAAGCGGCTCATTGCGGCGCACTCCAGTGCGGAGATTGCGCCCGAACCTGCGGGAGGGTAGGCAGCTACGCGACAGCGAGCGCGGCGGCCGGTCAGGCCGCCCGTTTCCTTGGGGATGTGACGGATGTGGGAAAAACTGGAAGGGATCGAGCAACAGTACGAACAACTGACCGAACGGATGGCTGACCCGGAAGTGGCCGCCGACCATGTCCGACTGGCCGAGCTGGCCCGTGAACATCGCGAGCTGGAGGAGGTGGTGACCCTCTACCGCGAGCACCGCGCTGCCCAGCGGGAGCTGGAGCAGGCCCACTCGCTGCTCGACGAGGACGACGCAGAGCTGCGCGAACTGGCCCGCGCCGAGATCGAACGGCTGGAGCAACGCCTGGAGAACCTGAGCGAGCGGCTGCGCCGGCTGTTGCTGCCCAAGGACCCCCGCGACGAGCGGAACGTGATCGTGGAGATCCGCGCCGGGACCGGCGGGGAGGAGGCCGGGCTGTTCGCCGCCGAGCTCTACCGCATGTACAACCGCTACGCCGAGCGCCAGGGCTGGAAGACCGAACTGATCAGCGGTCACGCCACCGGCATCGGTGGTTTCAAAGAAGTCATCTTCGAGGTGCGCGGTACGGGCGCTTTCTCCCGCCTCAAGTTCGAGAGCGGCGTCCATCGCGTCCAGCGCGTCCCGGTCACCGAGTCCGCCGGGCGCATCCACACCTCCACTGCCACCGTGGCCGTCCTGCCAGAGGTGGACGAGGTCGAGGTCAACATTGACCCCAAGGACCTGCTGATCGAGGCCTACGGCTCCTCCGGCCCCGGCGGCCAGCACATGCAGAAGAACGCCACGGCCATCCGCATCACCCACCGGCCCAGCGGCATGGTCGTCTCCTGCGAGTCGGAGCGCTCGCAGTTGCAGAACAAGCTGCGGGCGATGGCCGTCCTGCGCGCTCGACTCTACGAGCAGGAGTGGCAACGGCAACACGAAGAGGTCGCCGAGGCCCGTCGCAGTCAGGTAGGCACGGGCGAGCGCAGCGAGAAGATCCGCACCTATAACTTCCCCCAGAATCGCGTCACCGACCATCGCATTGGCCTGACCCTCTACCGGTTGCCCGACGTGTTGGATGGCGACCTGGATCCCTTCATCGAAGAACTGAGCAGTTCCGAACAGGCGGAACGGCTGCAGGCGGTGGGAGAGGACGAGGAGGAATGACCCTCGGCGCGGCGCTGCGGGAGGGGATGGACGGGCTGCGGGCGGCGACCGACGCGCCGCGCCTGGAGGCGGAGGTGCTGCTGGCGCACGTCACCGGCCTGCCCCGCGCCGCCCTGCTGGCCCATCCCGACCGCCCGCTGGGGAGCGGGCAGCGGGCGCGCTACCAGGCGCTCGTCCGCCGCCGCGCCGCCGGCTACCCCCTGCCCTACCTGACCGGGCGGGTCGAGTTCTACGGCCTGGAGTTCGCCGTCTCGCCGGCGGTGCTGATCCCCCGCGCGGAGACGGAGACGCTGGTGGACCTGGCGCTGGCCCGCCGGCCGCAGCGCGTGGTGGACGTGGGCACCGGCAGCGGCTGCCTGGCCGTGGCCCTGGCGGTTCACCTGCCGACGGCGCACGTCATCGCCACCGACCTCTCGGCCCCGGCGCTGCGGGTCGCCGCCGCCAACGTCCGCCGCCACGGAGTAGAGGAGCGCATCCGCCTGATCCGCTGCGACCTGACCGCGCCGCTCGTCGGGCCGTTCGACCTGGTGATCGCCAATCCGCCCTACGTGGCGAGGTGGGAATGGCCCCGTCTGCCCGCATCGGTGCGGCGGTATGAACCGCGCCTGGCCCTCGATGGCGGGTCGGACGGCCTGGAGGTGCTCCGCCGCCTCCTGGCGGCGGCGCCGCGGCTGCTGGGAGCGGGCGGGACACTGCTGGTCGAGATCGGCGCCGGACAGGGAGCTGCCGCGGCAGAACTGGCCCGCGCCGCCTGGCCAGCCGCTCGCGTCACCATTCATCCCGACCTGGCCGGTCGGCCGCGCGTGTTGGAAGCGACGAGGTAGCCATGCCCACTGAAGTCATCCACGCCAACCGCCGGGGGGTCGTCCGGCGCGCCGCCGACGTGCTGCGCGCCGGCGGCCTGGTCGCCTTCCCCACCGACACGGTCTATGGGCTGGCGGCGATGCCAACCGACCGCGCCGCTGTGGCCCGCATCTACCAGGTCAAGGGACGCAACGCCGGTCGCCCGATCAGCCTGCTGCTGAGCGATGCCGACCGGCTGGCCGAAGTGGCCGTAGCGCCGCAGGGCGCCCGCCCGCTGATGCGGCGCTTCTGGCCCGGCGGACTGACACTGGTGCTCCCGAAGACCGCTGCTGTGTTCGATGAAGTGAGCAAGGGGCCAACCATCGGGGTGCGCATCCCCGACCTGCCGCTGGCCCGCGAGTTGATCCGCGCCGCCGGCGGCATCCTGGCCGTCACCAGCGCTAACCGGTCCGGCGAACTCTCTCCCCTCACCGCCGCCGAGGTACTGGAACAGTTGGGAGAACAGATCGAACTATTGATCGACGGCGGCCCATGCCGCGGCGGGGTGCCCTCGACTGTCCTGGACTGCACCGTCTGGCCGCCGGTCATCCTGCGCCACGGCGCCATCGCCGAGTCCGAGATCCGCGCTGCGCTCGAACGCACCGACCGACGATCGTCGAAATGACAGAGTGTGATCCAACATCCTCAAGGAGATCGAGCTTTGTGTGATCAACAGGGTGTCACTGTCTGGTTCACCGGCCTTTCGGGGTCGGGCAAGACCACTATCGCGCAACACCTGGAGCAGGAGCTTCGCCGCCGCGGCCTGAAGGTCGAACGGCTCGACGGGGACATCGTTCGCCAGGGGCTGACCCGCGACCTGGGTTTCAGCAAGGAGGACCGCGACAAGAACATCGAGCGGGTGACGTTCGTCGCCAGGCTACTCACCCGCAACGACGTGATCGTCCTCTGCTCGTTCATCTCCCCCTACCGGGCGCGGCGCGACCTGAGCCGACAGGAGATCGGCCAGTTTGTCGAGGTCTACGTCGAGTGTCCGCTGGAGGTGCTGATCCAGCGCGACGTGAAGGGGATGTATCGCAAGGCGCTGGCCGGAGAGATCAAGGAGTTCACCGGCATCTCCGACCCCTACGAACCGCCGGAGAACCCGGAGATCGTCTGCCACACGGCAGAGGAAACGGTCGAGCAGAGCGCGGCGAAGGTGCTGGCCTACCTGGAGACGCACGGCTACATCCCGGCCGCCTAGCCATCCGCGTCACTGCGTCACCGCGTCACCGCGTCACCGCGTCACCGCGTCACCGCGTCTCCACCCTACCGGCAGCAGCGGCGCGAGCATGGCCCGCTCGTCCGCCGTCAGTGCGCGCAGCAGGAACAGCGCCGCGCCGTAGACGACCAGCCCGGCGACCAGCGCCAGCGGCACGCTGAGCGGAGACACGGCGGCGGCGGTCACGACCATGTCCAGGCCGGCCAGCGCCGTCCGCCCCAGCAACCGCCCCCAACCCAGCGAACCCAACTGCCGGCGCATGTCGGCGGCGAACAGCGCCAGCAGCAACAGCTCCCCCCCGCCGATGATCAGCGCCGAGGCCACGACGCCGCAGCGGGGCACGAAGAGCAGGTTCGCCGCGATGACGAAGGCCACCCGCGCCGCCGAGGCCAGCAGCACGAAGCGCTGTCGGTTGAGGGCGATCAGCACATAGTTGGTCAGGCTGTTGATCCAGCCGCAGACGATTGACCAGACCAGCAGGCGCAGCGCGGTCGCGCCATAGGGCAGGAACTGCGATCCGCTGAGCAGCCCGACCAGACCCGTCGCCAGCAGCGTGACGACCAGCGCCGTCGGCAGGGTCAGCATCGTCAGCAGCTTGACCGACAGGCGGTAGGAGCGCAGCAGGCCGGCGCGGTCCTGCGCCGCCTGGCGGGACATCACCGGGAAGACAGCGAAGGTGAAGAACGACGGCACGATGACCAGCGCGTCCACCCACTTGCGAGCGGCGTCGTACCAGCCCACCGCCGCGTCCCCCTGCAGCCGCTGCAGGAGCACCAGGTTCAGGCTGGTGAACAGCGTCTGCAGCAGCAGGGCGGCCATCAGCGGCCAGCTTTCGGCGAGCATCGTCCGCTGCAGCGGCCAGGTGACGCGCCCCGTCCCGCCCAGCAGCGCGTTCCCAATCAGTCGCCGCGCCAGCACGACCAGGATCGCTCCGGTCGCCAGGTTGGTGACGATCGCCGCCCCGGCCAGCCCGACCACTCCCAGTCCGCCGACCAGCACCAGCACGCCCAGCGTCACCTTGAGCACGGTGGTCACCGTCTGGATGGCGGCGGGGATCTCGTGTTTCTCGTAGGCGCGGAAGAGCGCCGCCAGGCCGTAGGCCACCGTCTGCGGCAGCAGGCCGAGGTAGAGCAGCACCGTCGCCCAGACCGTCTCACCGGCCAGCGGGTCGCCCAACGCCTGTCGTCCGGCCAGGAAGCCGCCCAGCAGCGGGGCCACGCCCAGGTAGAGCAGCAGCCGCAGGATCGTCGTGTTGACGAACAGCTCCCGCGTGCGGGCGCGGTCGCGCGCTACCTCGCGCATCAGGTACATATCCAGCCCGAAATTGGCAACGATGTCGAACAGCAGGTAGATATTGATCGCCGTGGCGTAGCGGCCGTTGCCGACCGGGCCCAGGATGCGCGCCATCAGCGCGGCGAAGGCCATCTCGATGGCGCGGTTGAACAGGTTGATGACGATGGGAGCGATGGAGTTCTTCGCCACCCGGCGCACCGTGCTGGCGTCGTCCTGCTCGCGGTAGAAGAAGCGCCACAGGTAGAGGCCGGCGAGGAAAACAACCATCATCCCGGCGATGAAGGTGACGAAAGCGCCGATCTTGACGCTGTCCGGGCTGTAGCGAAAGCGGACGGTCCACGCGCCCGCCGCCAGACGCACGCCGCGGAAGTTGCCGTCCACGCGGACGATCTCGACCTCCTGCTCCGCCTCCTCGCCCGTTCCCTGCGGGCGGACGAAGGCCCGCCAGCCGGGGAAGTACGAGTCGCCCAGGACGAGCCAACTGGCCTCGGCGACGCCCGCGTCCACGACGACCTCGTTGAGGCCATAGTGGGTCACCGTCTGGGCGATGGGGCTGCCCGGCTGCGCCTCTCCCCCCTCCACCCTCCAACTTCCATCCTCCACAATCACATACCGATGCACGTCGTAATGCTGCACCGCCTCGGCTACATCGCCGGTGACGACGGCGGCGGAGGCGGGCAGGGTGAAGGCGCGGGGCAGCGCGCCGAGGTTCTCGTAGACCCGCACCGCCTCGTCCTGGTAGACCAGGCGGTACTTGGCCGGGTTGGGGATCTCGACCTCGGTGACGATGTAGCGGATGTTCAGCAGGTCGAGCAGCGGGCTGTCCAGGCTCGACCACTCGCTGAAGGAGGCGATGCGGTTGTAGAGCAGCTCGTCCTGCGGTTCGATCAGGCCCATGTAGTCGGCGTACTGGCGGGTGAAGAGCGAGTCGTAGCCGGCCACCGTCTGCAGGCCGTAGAACATCCCCGTGTTGGCGTTCATCGTCTTGCTGGTGCCGGGCGGGGTGAAGGTGGCGTAGCGCCAGAGGGAGGTGTCCTGCTGGAGGAACTCGACCACCGGCGGGGTATATTCGAGCAGCCGCCGATCCACCGCCGGGTTGAACCCCGCGCCGAAGGCTGCCAGGTCCAGCACCACCAGCCCGACGGCAAGGAACTCCCAGAGCGGGCGGCGGCGGATGAAGATGGGGCAGCGGCTGAGGCGGAGGACAATGCCCGTGCCGGTCAGCAGCAGTCCAAAGATGGCGAGCCATTGGAACTCGTAGGAGTAGAAGGCGCGGTGGTCGGGGAAGCCGTTGGCGGCCAGGGCCAGGCTCCAGAAAGCGCGCTGCACCAGCGGCTCGATCTGGGCGAAGAAGAGGCGGCTCAGCGCCAGCCCGGCCAGCGTCGCCAACCCGCCCCAGAGGGCCAGGGCGCCGAGGATCGCGTATCGCCTATCGCGTATCGCTCCCTGTCCCCGTGTCCCCGTGTCTCCCTGTCCCCCCGTCTCCGCGTCTCCGCGTCCCCCCGTCTCCGCGTCCCCCTGTCCTCGCGTCTCCGCGTCTCCGCGTCTCCTCCTCACCACCTCCATCCCCATCCCCGCCAGCACCGCCACCGACAGCGTCAGCGGGAAGACCCAGCGGAAGGGAGAGTGCGACTGGCGCAGGAAGGGCAGGGCGTAGACCAGCGCGTAGAGCGGCGTGCCGAAGATGCAGCCGAGGGAGAAGAGGCTGAGCAGGGTGAAGAAGAGGGTGGTGAGGGGAGGGGTGTGGTCCGGGGTCCGCGGTGCGGGGTGCGTGAAACGTGAAACGTGAGGCGTGAAACGTGAAACGTGAGGCGTGAAGCGTGAGGTGAGATGGGACACGGAACACGCACTACGGCGCACGCCCTCCCACACCGCCACAATCGCCAGCAGCAGGGGCAGCAGCCCCAAGTAGGCTCCGCCTTCGACAGCGTTCTTGACGTCCCAATCGGGGCTGATGATCGGATCCCCGTAGGCGTTGCTTGTGAAGGGGACCGTGCGCCACTGGAACAGGTCAAAGTAGCTGTGGTGGGCCGGGCTGCCGAAGAAGTTGGGGACGAGGAAGGCGATCAGTCGCCGCGGCGGGTAGGCCCAGCCCAGCACCTGCTCCAGCGTCGCCGCCGTTTCCCCGGCGCGGAAGCTGCCGACCGTCACCTCGTAGAGCGGGATGAACTGCACGGCGCCCAGCGCGAGTCCCAGCACCAGCAGCAGCGCCAGCCAGGCCAGCGGGCGCAGGGGGAAGCGCCGGGTGGTCACCCCGTGGACGGCCAGCCGCCACAGCGCGTAGGCTGCCGTCACCAGCAGGACGAAGTAGGTATTCTCGCCGTGGCCGGCGAGCATCTGGCATCCCAGTCCCAGCGCGCCCAGCAGCGTCCAGGGAAGGCTGGACGGGCGCTGCCCCAACGCCGGCCGCTGCTGGATGAGCAGCTCGACCATCGCCAGGAGGAACGGCAGCCAGGAGGCCGCGGCGATGATCATCGGATGGACGACCGAGACGAGCATGAAGCCACTGAGCTGGAAGACGATGCCGGTCATCAGGGCGCCAGGTCGGCACACCCCCAGCACGCGGGCGAGGAGGTAGGCCCACCAGCCGGCCAGCCCCAACTGCAGCCAGGTGAAGACCCCGTAGGCGCGCCACAGCGGGAGGAGGTAGTAGACGAAGCTCAGCGGGTAGAGCGCCGAGTGCTGACCGTTGGCCAGGAAGGGATGGCCGGCGAAGATCAGTGGGTCCCACAGCGGCAACTCGTGGTTCTGGATCGCCTGCCGGATGAACAGTTTCCAGGCGTAATTCTCCAGCACCAGGTCGGCCAGCAGGGGGTTGTGGGGGACGCCCACCCCCAACTCGTCCGCCGCCGAACGGTACGGCTCGAACAGGTAGAGGGCGTCGGCGGGGATCAGTGTACGCCCACCCAGAGCGACGGGGGCGAACAGCAACAGCGGCAGGAGCAGCAGGACGAGCGCGGCGACCAGGGCGGGAAGGATTCGACGGATCATGCCCCTCCGCGGGGCGGGCGCAGGTGTCGGTGTCGCCAGCGCACCTCCCACACCCGCAGCGCCGCCTCGATCTTGACCGGCATGGTCATCTTCGAGCGACCGACGCGGCGGTCCTCGAAGTAGATCGGCAGTTCCAGGACGCGGTAGCCCAGCCGCTGGCAGACGTAGGCCATCTCGACCTGGAAGACGTAGCCTTGCGACCGGATAGCGTCCAGATCGATCCCCTCCAGCGCCGTGCGGCGCCAGGCCTTGAAGCCGGCCGTGATGTCGCGCAGCGGGCAGCCGAGGATCAGGCGGGCGTAGAGATTGGCCCACCAGGAGAGGAACACCCGGCCCACGCCCCATTCCTCGTCTGTCCGGCCGCCCGGCACGTAGCGGGAGCCCACCACCACGTCCCACTCCGGCAGGTGCGCCAGCAGGCGGGGGACATCGCTGGGGGCGTGGGAGAAATCGCAGTCCATCTGCACGATCGCCTCGGCTCCGTGGGCCAGCGCCCAACGGAAGCCATCCACGTAGGCTCGTCCCAGGCCGCGCGGGCCGCTGCGGTGGAGGACAGACAGACGGTCGGGGCGCTCCGCCGCCAGCCGGTCGGCGATCTCCCCCGTGCCGTCGGGCGAGCCGTCATCCACGATCAGGACGGTCAACTCGCCCAGCCCCAGGCCCCACAGCGCCTGGGCCATCGGCGCGACATTCTCGGCCTCGTTGTAGGTCGGGATCACGACGACGACGCGCATCGTGGCCTCCTCCCGCCATTCCTGCCACGAAACAAAGGACACGAAGAGCACAAAGAAAGTCCGGCGCACCAGCAGGGCACGCCTCTGTGGCCTTCGTGTCCTTTGTGATGCAGAAGGTCCTTGCGACCAGGCGCAGCCGGCCACATTCCCGGCGCGACGCCAGCCATCCTACAGCGGCCGCATCGTTTCCTGCAACGACTCCTGCAGGTCCTTCAGCGTCCCATAGGACGCCGGGCCGACGATCGAGCCCAACTGGATGGACAGGCGAGGGAGAGGGGTGCCGTCCTTGCTGTGGCCGGACTCCCAATCGGCGCGCGGGTAGAAGAAGACCAGCGCCTCGCGCAGGCGGGTGGCCAGTTGATCCTGCACCCGACGGGCGTGTTCAGGCGTGGTGACGAGGAAGAACATCGCGTCTTCCATCTGGCCGACGAAGGACTCCTTCCCGCCGACCTCGGTCGCGGTGCGCTGGATCAGCAGTGCGACGGCGCGCAGCACGTCGTCGCGGGCGACAAAACCGTAGACATCGGAGAAAGCGTCCAACCCTTCCAGGCGCACCGCCAGCATCACCCACGGGCTTTTCGCCTTCAACAGGACGGAGAGCTGCTCGTCGGCGAGGGCGGAGAAGGGCAGGCCGGTGATCGGATGGGCCACCGATGGCAGACCGGCCCGTTTCAGCACGTTGCGCACGCGCAGCTTCAGTTCCTGGATGTCGAAAGGCTTGGTCACGTAGTCCACCGCTCCCAGCTCCAGGCCGGTCAGGCGGTCGATCCGTTCGCGGCGCTCGGTGAGGAAAATGATCGGGATCCGCGCCGTGCGGCGGTGACTGCGCAATCGGCGGCAGACCTCGTAGCCGTCAATGTCCGGCAGGCGGATGTCGAGGACGATCAGATCGGGCAGGGTCTTCTCGGTGTAGGCCAGGGCGTCGTTCCCCCAACCGACGGCGGTGACGGCGTAGCCCTGTGCTTCGAAGTAGGAGGTGAGCATCTCTGCCGTGTTCGGCTCATCTTCGACGACCAGGATCGTGTTGATTGCCATGGCTCCCTCGTCAGGCCTGTGTGGCAGGGCCTATGCTGGAGACTTCCGAAGCGGGCGGGCTTCGGGAGTCTGGATCTCGACTTAGCCGATCGGCTCTTTGTAGATCGCGTAGGTGCAGATCTGGCCACCGGCGGCGACGCACTCGATCTGATCGACGCGGAACTTGCGCCCGCCGCTGACCCAGTGGAGGCCTTCCTCGATCACGCCCATACCGGCGAAGCAGATCGGGCGATCGGCAGTGCGTCCCCAGCAGACCGGGCAGGGCTGCATCGTGTAGGTGTAGTACTCGCCCTTGTCCTCGACCTTGCTGACCTGGTCGCTGAACTGGGTGAAGATCTTGGCCAGGGCGGGCAGGCCGGCCTTCAGTTTGGCGCTCAACGGGAGGACGCGGAAGGCCAGGTCGCCCACGCCGGCCAGGGGGCCGAAACCGGGCAGGCCAAGGGCGAAGGCAGCGCGGCCGGCACGCAGTTCCAATCCCCTCCCGCCGCGCGGGCCGTACATCTCCTCCAGCGCCCAGTTCAGCGAAGAGAAATCGGCAAAATCGAACTGCTTGTCGAAGTTGTCGGGGGGATAGTTGTCAATCAGGTGGGAGAGGCCGGCCAGGTTGAGGATCGCATTGAGGCCGTTCTTGCCCATGACCTCTTCGATGGCCAGGATGTAGATTCGGGCCAGTTTATTGGGATAATAATAGCCGCTGAGTGGGATCCGTCTCACGTCGTGCCTCCCGTCCGTGCTAGAGAATGTCTGCCAGTTCCTCGGCTGCGCGACGCATTTCCAGGAAGACCAGTCCCAGCTTCGCGCCCGCCCGGGCCATCACCGTCAGGACGGCCTCCTCACCGACGGCGGTCAGGATCACGTAGCCGTTCTCCCCTTTGACATACACCTCGTCGAGCGCCCCCCGGCCCAGTTCGCTGGCGATGCGCTCGCCCAGGGACAGCATCGCCGCTGACATCGCCGAGACCCGGTCCTCCTCCACGCCAGCCGGGAGGGAGGAGGCCATGCTCAACCCGTCCACGCTGACCACCGCGGAAGCTTCGATGTCGGTCGTGCTCATCTGGAGTCCGCGTAGCCGCTCGACCATCTGCTCGGTGCGGGATTTTCCTGCCATTCCTATTGCTCCTTACGAGGTGTAAAGCGTCCGACAACCTTCCTGTGCCGCCCGCACGGGAAGATGCCCAGAGACTACCACAAGTGGGTCACATTGTCAAGTCAATCCGGTCATGCCCGGGCGTCACGGCACGATGGCGATCCAGTCGCGTAATTCCTCGAACGTCGCCGGGCCGATGCCCGGCACGTTCATCAGGTCCTCGATGGTCTGAAACGGCCCGTAGGTGGCGCGGTACTCGACGATCCGTTGGGCCGTGGTCGGCCCGATGTGGGGGAGCGCCTCCAGTTCGGCTGCGCTGGCGCTGTTGAGGTCCAGCCGCGTCGGCGCGGCGGTGGGGGCAGCCCCGCCGGAGAGCGTCGGCGGCGGCTCCCCTTCCCCCGCCCGCGGCACGTAGACCTGCTGCTGATCGCTCAGCTCCCGCGCCAGGTTGATGCGCTCCAGGTCGGCGTCGGGCGCGGCGCCGCCGGCAATCCGGATGGCATCCTCGACCAGGCTGCCGGGCGGGAGACGATACACAGCGGGGGCCATCACCGCCCCGCTGACGTAGACGCGCAGCGGAGCGGGCGTCGGCGTCGGCAGGGGCGTCGCCGTGGGATCGGGCGTGACCACGGAGATCGCCCGCCCCGCCGGATGGGGAGTGAAGAAACCGATCAGGCTACCAACGATGAGGCTCATCACGGAACAGACGACGAGAACACTGCGACGGGCCGTGCCCTCTTCCATTGTCCACCTCTGCGTTGTCGGCTGCGTTGTACGGATATTATAGCCCACATGTCCCCAAAAGCAAACCGTGCTATAATCCTTTTGTGACGAACTTCGCTGCGGGCCTCGGATTTCGGACGACTGAGGAGGTAACTGCCTACCCTTGGCCAGGCCTGACGCTGGCGCGGCCGGTGTGCTGGCCCCTCACCTCACCCCCTACCCCCGCCCGGCCAGGGGGGTGGGGTGAGGGCGAATGACGGCCAACGCCGGACGGTAGGCAGTTACCTGAGGAGGAGAATATGAACCTGGAAACCCTGTTGCACGAACACGTCCAGATCGCCGCGCCCCTTTTCCGCGAGCACGCGCTGGCGCAGTGGGCCGCCGATACGACCGGCACGCCGGAAGCGCAGGAGGAAGCCGCCCGGCTCAATGCGGAAGTCATGCGCCTCTACGCCCAGCCGCAACCCTACGAGCAACTCCAGGCCTTCCGCCGGTCACCCCCCGCCGACCCCCTGTTGGCCCGTCAACTGGAGCGACTCTTCCTGCGTTACCTGATCGGCCAGCGCGATCCGCAGACCATTGACCGGGTCGTCGAGCTGGAAAAACAGGTGCACTCGGAGGTCGTCAACCACCGCCCGCTGCTGCGTGGCCAGCCGGTGTCCGATAACGACATCCTCCAGGTGCTTCGCCAGGAGACGGACTCCGCGCTGTGTCAGGAGGCCTGGGAAGCAAGCCAGACGTTGGGGGCACGCATCGCCGGGCGGGTGCGCGAGCTGGCCCACCTGCGCAACGAGGCCGCCCGCCGCCTGGGCTACCCCGATTTCTACACCCTGTCCCTGGTCGGACAGGAGTTCGATCCGCAGGAGCTGGCCGGGCTGCTGGAGCGGTTGGCCGCGCAGACCGCGCCGGTCTACGCACAGGCCAAAGCGGCGCTGGACGAGCGGCTGGCCGCTCGCTTCGGCGTGGCCCCGGCCGACCTGCGCCCCTGGCACTACAGCGACCCCTTCTTCCAGCGCGCGCCGAACGACCCGGCCCTCGACCTGAGCCGCTTCCTGGAGGGCCACAACCTGGAAACGCTGGCTGTCCGCACCTACGACGGCCTGGGGATGGAGGTGCGGGACATCCTGGCCCGCTCCGACCTTTATGAGCGACCCGGCAAGAATCAGCACGCCTACTGCGTAGACGTGGACCGCCAGGGCGATGTCCGCATCCTGGTCAACCTGCGCCCCATCGAGCGCTGGATGTCCACCCTGCTGCACGAGCTGGGCCACGCCGTCTACGACAAGTATCTGGCCGCCGACCTGCCCTGGCTGCTGCGTCGCCCGGCGCACACGTTCACCACCGAGGCGGTAGCGATCCTGATGGGTCGGCGGGTGCACGACCCGCGCTGGCTGGAGCAGGTGCTGGGCCTGCCGGCGGACGAGGTCGCCCGGCTGGCCCCGGCCCTCGATCAGCAGGAGCGGCTGGGCTCGCTGATCTTCGTCCGCTGGGCGCTGGTGATGGTGCACTTCGAGCGCGCCCTGTACGCTGATCCGGAACAGGACCTGGACACGCTGTGGTGGGACCTGAAGGAGCACTTCCAGGGCCTGGTCCGTCCGGAAGGGCGGCAGGCGCCGGACTGGGCGGCCAAGTACCACGTGGCGCTGGCCCCGGTCTACTACCACAACTACATCCTGGGCGAACTGATGGCCTCGCAGATGGCGGCGGTGGTGGACGAGCGGTTCGGTGGGTTAGTGGACGAGCCACGGGCAGGGGCGTTTCTGATCGAGCAGGTGTTGGCGCCCGGCGCCCGCCTGGACTGGCGGGAGCTGGTGCGGCAGGCCACCGGCAAGCCCCTGTCGCCGGAGGATTTCACCGCCTGGGCGGCGGTGTAACGAGGGCGAGTTTGAGCGCAGCGGTCCGCTTGCCCGCCCGCGAGGTGCGGCGCAGCTTCGTCCTCAACGTCGTCAACGGCGGCCTGTTCGACCTGGCCGAGCGGCTGATTGACCCGCCGCTGGTGTTGACCTGGTTCGTCAGCCGGTTGACCGCCTCCAACCTGCTGATCGGCCTGGTCGCCCCGCTGGGCGACGCCGGCTGGTACCTGCCGCAGATCTTCGTCTCCGCGCGGGTGCAACGGATGCCGCGCAAGATGCCCAGCTACGCGGCCACAGCGGTCGTGCGCGCCCTCGCCTGGCTGCTGCTGGCGGCGGTCGTCTGGCTGGTGGACGAGCCCCTCGTCCTGCTGGTCAGCTTCTTCACCCTCTACGGCGTCGTCCGCATCGTCTCGGGCCTATCGGGCCTGGCTTTCTACGATGTCACCGCCAAGACGATCCCGCCGCAACAGCGCGGCAGTCTCTTCGCCTGGCGGCAGCTCCTCGGCGGGCTGATGGGGCTGGGGGCCGGGTGGATCGTCAAGACTGTGCTGAACAGCGCGGCGCTGCCCTTCCCGCACGGCCACGCCGTCCTCTTTGCCCTCTACTGCCTGGCCGCCACGCCGGCGATGGTCGCCTTCATCGCCATCCGCGAACCGGTCGGCGCGGCGATCGAGGAGCGGGTGACCGTGGGGCAGCAGCTCCGTCGGGGCGGGCGCCTCCTGCGCCGCGATCACGTCTACCGCCGCTTCATGGCCGCGCGGTTGTCACTGGGGCTGGCCGGCATCGCCCTGCCCTTCTACGCCGTCTACGCCAAGGACATCCTGGGCGCGCCCGAGGGAATGGTCGGCGTGTACATCGCCGCCCGCGTCGCCGCGCAGTTGGTCTGCAACCTGCCGTGGGGCTGGTTGGGCGACCGCTACGGCAACCGGCTGGCACTGCGCCTGCTGGCCGTAGGCAACGGACTGACCGTGCTGACCGCGCTGGCGCTGGTGGGCCTGGTGAGCCTGCTGCACCCGCAGGGGAACTGGCTGCCCTACCTGGCGCTGCCGTTGTTCGTGCTGGACGGCGCAGTGCGGCCCGGCCACGCCCTGGCGGCGAGCAACTACCTGTTGGAGATCGTCGCCGAGGCCGAGCGGCCGCTATCCGTGGGCCTGTCCAACACGCTGATGGGCCTCATCGTCCTGCTCTCCGGCCTGGGCGGGTTGCTGGTGGACCTGTCCGGCTTCGCCGGGCTGTTCCTGACCGCCACGGCGCTCTGCCTGGCGGCCTACGTGCTGGCGACGGGGTTGCCGGAACCGCGGCAGGTCGGTCGCCTCCGGTAGGACGCATCATCGGGCGCTCATCGTCCGGCGGGCTCCCGCAGCCGCCGATAGTACGAGTGGCTGGTATAGAGCGCGGCGGCGGGATTGTGCCCCGTCACGCGGTCCTTGGCTACCAACACCGTCACCGGCGCGGCGGAATGGCGGAAGAAGAGGCTGTCGTGCCCCACGCACAGCCCAACGACAATGTTCAGCCCGGCGCCGGCCGCGTTGAGCAGCATGGCTTGTCCGACCGGGTTGCACAGCGGTTCGAACTGGCCAGGGCGGACTTTCTCCTCATCGGTCAGGCCGATCGCTTCCTTGGGAATCGTCCCCGCCTTGCAGCAGACGCTGGAAACCTGGAAGCCGTTCGCCTCCAGGATCTCCTGCAGCAGTTCGGCTTCGCGGATGAGGCCGACGCAACTGGCGATGCCCAGGTGATGGACGCCCAGCCGGCGGGCGAAGTTCATCACTTCCTCGACGCGGGGTTCCCGGCAGTAGCCCGCCGCCTCGGTGCGGGCGGCGGCCTGCGCCAGCGACCGCGTCTCCGGGGTGTCGTACGCAGCGCGGGCCTCGGCGAGGGCCTGCTGGCCATCCGCGGAGGCCGACGGGCAGAAGCGGGGATAGGACTTGTCGCCCGGCGGTTCGCGACAGGCCTGCACGTGGCAGATCGCACAGTTCAGTTCCATGTATCTCGCTCCGGTCAGACGGTATGGGTTATGGAGGTCAACTACAGATTACACAGATGGCATGGATGGAGCGGTGTGCTCACGGTGGAGCGTGAGCAGCCGCACGCCCTGTACCTGCTGGAACGTGGCCCCCTGGCCGACGGTGCGCAGCACGGCGGCCTCGTCCACGACGCGCGCACCGGAGATAACCGTGGCCCCGTGGGCGAACAACACCGATGACAGCGGCGTACTAGGCCCCAGCACCATCACCAGGGCATCGCGCCGGCAGAGGGCGAGCAGATCGCCGAGGGTATGGTTGATCAGCGAACTGCCGGTGATGGCGACCACGTCGGCCTGGGGGATCAGTTCAGGGGCGGCGGCAGCAGGATACTCGCCCTCCGTCGGCTGCTGTTCGATCACCCACAGTTGGCCGACCTGCCGGCGCAGGCAGGGGATGAAGGGGAAGTGTCCCACCAGGGCAACTTTCTTGCCGCGCCCGTGCTCGGCCAGCACCTCGGCGGCGTTGATCTCGACCGCGCGCCGTTCGTCCACCTCCAGCAGCGAGTTGATCGCCGCCAGGCCGATGCTGGCTTCGAGCGGGTTATCCGAGCACACATACCCGGCCAGCTCGCGCCCGCTCTTGCTGTGCAACCGTCCCACGTCGCGCACCTGGGCGTGACCGTGTGGCCGGTCTCCGGCGACCGTCGAGGCCAACCCGCACCCCCGGCTGCAGACGACCGTCCAGTGTACACCGACGAGGATCGCGCGCACCGGCGCGTCGTCCGGCAGGCTCATGAGCAGATCATCCAAGATGTCCATAGCGCTTATTGTACGGTCCGGTTGATATTTTGTCCAGTCTGCCCTCCCGCAGGTCAGAAAGTAGCTGGCGAGAGGGCAAGCAGCCATTGCGGCGCACTCCAGTGCGGAGATTGCGCCCGAACCTGCGGGAGGGTGAGCAGTTGCCGCGCCGTGACGAAAATGGCGACTGGTGGTATAATCGAGGAGGCACGGCGCCGTGTGCGCCCGACGCTGGGGCGTGGCCAAGCTGGTAAGGCAACGGACTTTGGATCCGTCAACCGCAGGTTCGAATCCTGCCGCCCCAGCCTGCCGGTAGGTTCTCTTGACGTAGGCTTCGATCGTGCTAGAATGACATACAGCTCACAATGGCCCCGCTCGGGCCGAAAGGAGGTACCGGAGCACCAGTGATCCAGTTTCCCGTTCTATCCCCCGGCAACCCGGGTATCCCCAATTCACCACAATTCAGGAGGAGAAGAGATGAAGCGTTACACATTGTTCGCCTGGACTGTCCTGTTGGTGCTGGGACTGGTCCTCACTGCCTGCGGTGGCGGTGGTGGTGAGCCGAGTGGTCCGGTGACGATCACGATCTGGCACGGCTATACGGAGACCGAGGAAAGGGTCTTCTCGCAGGTCGTCACAGACTTCACGGCGGCCCATCCGAACATCACCGTCGAAACACTGGCCGTGCCCTTCGACGAGCTGCAGAACAAGTTCCAGACCGAGGCCGCCGCGGGCGGCGGGCCCACCCTGATCACCGGCCCGCAGGACCGCATGGCCGCTTACGCCGCCGCCGGCCTGCTGGCACCGATTGACGAGAACGCCGAGTTCCTGGGCGACCTCGTGCCGGCTGCCGTCGAGGGCGGACGGGTCAACGGCGTCCTGGTGGGCGTCCCGATCAACAACAAGGTCGTCGCCCTGTTCTACAACAAGAGCATCATCTCCACCCCGCCGACCACCTTCGACGAGCTGCTCGACATGGCCGCCGAGCACGGCATGGCCATCACCCTCGACTGGTTCCACAACTACGGCTGGGTGCCGGCCTTCGGCGCGCAGTTGTTCGATGAGAACTACCGCTGCGTCCTGGACACCACCGGCGCCGCCGCCGCCTTCGAGTTCCTCAGCACCGTCTGCCATTCCGATGGCGTGACCTGCGACGGCAACGACGGCAACATGGACACCCTCTTCCGCTCCGGCCAGGTCGCCTTCCGCATCCAGGGCCCCTGGATGTCCGGCGATGCCATCGCCGACCTGGGCCTGGAGAACGTCGGCGTGACGCGCATCCCGCCGATCCCTGGCCATGGCGATCCGCACCCCTGGAACCAGTCCGAGATGATCCAGATCAACGTCAACGCCACCCCCGAACAGGTCAGCGCGGCGATGCTGTTCATCGAGTACATGACCAGCGCCGAGGTGCAGGCGCGCTTCCTCAACGAGGCCAACTGGATCCCGGCCAACGCCAGCGTGGACACCTCCAGCAACCCCGTCGTGGGCGGCTTCCTGGCCCAGGTGCCCTACTCCGATCCCTTCCCGGTCGTCCCCGAACTGGGCGCGACCTGGGGGCCGATGGGTGATGCAGTGACCAAGATCTACGAGGGCGTCGCGACCGCCGAGGACGCGATCGCCGAGGCCTGCCGGTTGATCAACGAGACCAACGGCCGCTAGTGGATGGATCCGCCGGGTGGGTGGGGCCCACGCCCCACCCACCCTCCATATCCAGACTCCAGGGTCGCCCGGACCCCGGAGCCCTGGAGTAGCAGGAGGGCGCATGGCTTCTACTGCCGCCCCGAACAAGAAGAACCCTCTCATCTCCTTCGGTCAGGCCATCTGGAACGGCCGTCTGGCCTACCTCTACATCCTCCCCGCCTTCTCCATCATGGCCCTGATCACCTTCTACCCGCTGGTCTACCAGTTGTGGATGGCCTTCACGAACTTCGATCTCAGCCATCTGCGCACCCAGGATCCCGATTTCGTCGGTTTCCAGAACTTCTTGAACATCCTGTGGCGCGGCCTACCGCTGCCGAACTTCAGCTTTGGGCGCATCCTGGTCTTTAACCTGGTCTGGACCTTCATCAACGTCTTCTTCCACGTCGCGCTGGGCATCCTCATCGCTCTGGCGTTGAACACGGAGGGGCTGCCGGGGAAGCGCATCTACCGCAGCCTGTTCGTCATCCCCTGGGCCCTGCCGGCGCTGATCTCCGGCATGGTCTGGCACAATATGTGGGACGAGCAGTTCGGGGCGATCAACTTGCTGCTGCAACAGTTGGGCCTGCCGGGCAACACCCGCTGGCTGTTGGAGCCCGCGCCGATCGTCAACCTGCCCCAGATCGGACTGGTCCTGCCGTTGGCTTTCTTCGCCGTCCTCATCACCAACATCTGGCTGGGCTGGCCGTTCATGATGGTCATCGCCACCGGCGCGCTGCAGAGCATTCCCAAGGACCTCTACGAGGCCGCCGAGGTGGACGGCGCGTCGCGCTGGAAGCAGTTCTGGCGCGTCACGCTGCCGCTGATCCGCCCGGCGATGGTGCCGGCGATCATGATCGGCATCATGATGACCTTCAACCAGTTCAACGTCATCTACTTCGTCACCGGCGGCGGGCCGATCGGGCTGACGGAGATCCTGGTTACCCAGGGCTTCAAGCTGGTCAACCCGCAGGGCTGGTACGGCGTCGCTTCGGCATTCAATGTGATCGTCTTCATCATCCTGGCCGCGATCACGTTGATCACCAACCGCGTCTCGCGGGCGACCGAGCCCTACTACGCTTGAGGAGGCCCCCCCATGAGCGAATCCGCTACTGTCAGGCCGTCGGTCCGGCGCAGCGTCGGTGACATCGTCGCCGTGGCGTGGGCTTTCCTCGCGCTGGCCGTGGCGCTGGGGCTGTTGGGGCTGTGCGTCTACTGGCTGGCCACCGCCCCCGCCATCGCCGACGCCGCCACGCGGGCGTCGCGCATCGGCGGCGGGGGGATCGCCCTGGCCGTGGGGATCGCCCTGCTGATCCGCTACCTGCGCCTGTTGCGGGCCGTCCTCGCCAGCGGCAATTTCAAGCGCGCCCGCCAGACGATGCGCGCCGACCTGATCCAGGTCTTCCTGCTGGCGATCCTGGCGACGGTGTTGTTTCCCCTGGTATGGATCCTGTCCATGTCGCTCGATCCGCGCAACTTCTCTCGCCCGATGGGGCTGACGATTATCCCGCCGGGGGCCACCCTGCAGGCGTACATCAACGTCCTGACCCGCCCCTCGCCCAATCCGGTCACGTTCTGGCAATTGCTGCGCAACAGCCTGTTGGTAGCCGGCGGGACGGCGGTGATGGCCGTGGCCATCGGCACGACGGCAGCCTACGCCTTCTCCCGCCTGGTCTTCCCCGGCCGGAAGTTGGGGATGCTGGGCTTCGTGCTGGTGCTGATGATCCCGCCGGGCGGCACGCTGGCCCCGCTGTTCGTCCTGCTCAACGCCCTCCACCTGCGCACCACGCTGTGGGGACTGGCCATCGCCTATGCCTCCTCGGCGCTGCCCTTCGCCATCTGGAATATGAAAGGCTTCATTGATGCGCTGCCCTACGATCTGGAAGAGGCGGCGCAGATTGACGGCTGCAACCGCACCCAGGGCTTCCTGCGCGTCGTCCTGCCGTTGGCCACCCCCGGCATGGCGGTGACGGCGCTAATGGGCTTCCTGACCGGCTGGTCGGAGTTCATCCTCGCCTGGACGTTCCTGACCGAACCCTCGCGGTTCACCCTGCCGATGATCCTGCGCGGGATGATCGGCCAGTACGCCGCCGGCACGCCGTGGTCGGAGTTCGCCGCTATGTCCATCATGATGTCCATTCCGGCGGTGCTGCTGTTCTTCTTCCTGCAGCGCTACCTGGTCGCCGGCCTGGCCGCCGGCGGCGTGAAGGGGTAGCGACGAAACCGCTCCGGGTTGGGGGAGGGGACGGCCCACACGGCCCTCCCCTCCCCCTTTGTCCACCTCCGCCCCACCGCTGCGGCCGGCCGCCCCCGCACGGGCACGGTCAGAGCCCAGGCGGGGTCTCTCCCCAGCCGTCAGCCCTGTCGCCAGTCGCACGTAACTGCCTACCCTTTACCAGGCCTGGTGCTGGCAGGGCCGGTGCGCCGGCCCCTCACCCCCCCCCCCCCCCCCCCCCCCCCCCCCCCCCCCCCCCCCC
>Ga0209018_1000407_pt1 | contig 40415 bp, 31 predicted proteins | sample YNPBryBLVA2012_FD_185814 | JGI IMG/M metagenome (GOLD analysis project Ga0209018, IMG submission 185814) | Anoxygenic and chlorotrophic microbial mat microbial communities from Yellowstone National Park, USA - YNP Bryant BLVA 2012 (SPAdes)... ...
CCCTCTCTCAAAAAGGTTCGAGACACCTCGGGGTCCTCCCGGCCGATGTGGGAGCGACCGTGCGGGCCAGGGTAGCGTGGCCCGTCAGCCCACTGCTGGTACGGCGGAGGTCGGTCCGGCAGGAGGCAGGTCCGCGTCTTTGCTCGATGAGCCCGCGGACCGCGATGCGCGCTCGCGGATGATCTCGATGGGCTTGAGTGCCTTGCGGACGGCTTGCTCGGTGGCGGGGTCGTCGGGCTCGGCCGTGGCGAGCACCTTGATGCAGTAGTCCTCGATCGTGCGAGTCAGGTGTTGCAAGGGCTCGCGCAAGCCCACCGTGTCGACTTCTCCCGCGCCCTGCAAGACTTTGCCGACCGCCTTGCCGTATTCGCGGTGCGCTTCGCGAAGCTCCTCGACGACGTCGGCGCCGCACAGCCGGCTCAGCTCCTCTGCCAAACCTTCTTTCTCGATACGGTCGAGGCGTTTCTGGCTCTCGGTCCATTCGGCCGTATAGGGCAGCGTGAGAAACCCCTTGCCGTCGGGGAACAGGTTCGAAAGGAGCCTGGCCGCCGAGGCGAAGCGGTTGGACTTGTCCGCGGGCAACCACGACAGCGCCTGCAGAATGGCGTGCAGAGCCGCCCACGCATTATCCACACGCGCGTCCAAGCTCCTGAGGTCGAGCGGCTCGTGTTGTCCCCGCTTCTTGTCGCGCTCCGCCCACGCGGCTTGCAGCGCTACCACGGCCGTGCGCATCCGCTTGCGGGACTTGGTCAAGGCCGGGGTGACCTCCGGGGGTTTCGCGTCGAGCAGCGCGATGCCGAGCGCCACCGCGGTGGCGACATCCAGCCGAGGCAGATGACTGTAGGCAGACCGATCCAGCGACATGGGTATCCTCCTGTATGGAACGACCGCGTTGTTTCACGAGTGCTGAGCACCGTCAAGAGGCGGTCCCTCACCCGCCAGCACGCCCACGGCGGACATGCGGAGCGGGTTCGGCTGCCCGCCGTCGGGACGGGTTGCGGGGGAAGCCGACGACGATGGCCGTCCTGTTGCCCGAGTGACTTGCGCATGACTCGCGCACGCCTCGACCCATGCAGGCGACGGGTGGATGCACGGCTGTGGGATGGGTCGAACGCGCGGACGCAGCCGCCACCTTGGAAGTGGGTTCGTCGGGCTGGCAGCGAGCTGACGCGGGTGTTGGCTGGTTGACGCGGCATGGTCCGCGACGTACAAGCGCGACACTGCGAGCCGCCATGAAACCGACCGCCAATCCCAAAGCGCCCAAGCCCGCGGCGCCCGCGCCGCCCCCCGAAGACTCCCTCTTTGCAGACCTCTGGGAGCGATTCCGCAACGAGGCCGGCTTCGTCCCCGAAGCGATGGAAGCCGAAAAGCAAAAGATACGCGACGAGATCGCTACCCTCGAGGCTCGGATCGCCGAGAAACAAGCCTTGCTCGACGCCATCGATCGTCGCGAAGCCTCTGCGCGCGACCAGCTCAAGGCACTCATCGCCGCCCGTCTCAGCCCAGACGCGATCCTGTCCGCGATGCGGATCGAGTACCGCGTGCGCAAGGCCGCAACCCCGAAGCAGTCCAGGCCCGAGCCGTCCGACGCGGTCTCCTCCGACGACAAGGAACTGGTGCTCAGCCACCTCGACGCCGAGGGGCTGTCGCTCGCGGACTTGAAGAAGCTCACCGGCAAGGATGGCCCGTTCCTGCAGGCCGTACTGAAGGCGCTGCTGCAAGAAAGCCGGGTGGTCAAGAGCGGTGAGCGCGGCCAGGCACGCTACCACCTGGCCTGACCCCGCACAGCCGGGTCACACCTCGCCGGCCTTGGCCTTGCCCACCCACATCCGGATCTCGTTCTCGATCACCTCGAGCGCGCGGTTCTTGAACACGCGGAGCAGAAACGGCACCTCGAGTTCCAGTCCGATGGTTTGCGGCCTGACCTCGATGCTGCCCTTGAGGTGAATACCCTTCGCGGAGAACCCTACCTGCGCGACCCGGTCGGACGACCAAGTCATCGTGGGCGAATAGTCCGCAAAGCGGGCGCGATAGGTTTCGAACGCCCTGTCCACGCATCGTTTCGCGGTGGCAAGATCGAGATCGTGCGGCACTTCGTGCTTCAACGCTACCTCCTCGCTGGTCTTTTGATGGCAGGGAACACCGTTTGTCAAGCCGTCCCTTACTCGATCGCCCGAAGCTGCCGCTCGATCTCGTCCTGCGTGGCGAGCGCGTCCTTGCGCCACACGAGTCGTCCGCCGCGGTCGAGGATGAACACCGTGGGCACGGCCACGACATCATCGAAGGGGCTACCCTTGAGGTCGGGATAGTCGACGTGCGCAACCGGCACGCGGAGCCTGAGCACGTCGACGAACATCTCGATGAGCGGCCGGTTCTCGGGACGCTCGGTGACGATCGCATAGCAGTTGGTCCGGGGGACGTGGTCATGGGCCACGGCGTCCAGGAACCGAGCCTGCGCCTGCGACGCCCCACCGTACGAGGTGATGAACACGATGACCGTGTTGCGGCCGAGGCTGGTGTCGGACGAGATCTTGCTGCCGTCCAGGGCGCTGAACGCATACCGCAGCACCGGGCCCAACGTCACCGGCGGCGGTGTGGCAGGCTGGATCGGCGTGGGATGTGAGGCCGGCGAGCATGCAACGACCCAACCTGCCACAGCAACCGCGACCGGAACCATCGCCCCCCGTGGTTCAGACCGATGCATCGTCGTCCGGTGCGGCGAGCGCTGCGTCGAACAGGTCGAGCAGCGGCTTGAACGTATCCGGCAACGCGCCGTGTCGGCGACGATGGGCCACGATGGCCGCGGCGATCTCGTCCACGACCGGACGCAGCGGCGTAGGCTCGAGCGGCATGCCGTCCACCGCGCTGCCTGCCTGCGGCGCGTCCCTGGCGTGCAGCAGCGGGTCGTCGCGGACCCAGTCAATCCCGCTGCCCACCGCGAAGCGGCAAACGGTCACGCGGACGAAGTCGAGGTACACTGGCCTTATCACGACGCAAACCCGCGTGCCCTGGGCGCCGGAACCTGCCAACGCATAGGGCCGAACCGACGCCTCGTTGCCGACGTCGTTGCCCATCGCACGGCGGATGCGTTCACGCCTGACGGCGTCACGTTCCACCGAAAGCAGGGGAGCGAACAGCGCGACTCGCGGGACTCCGAGACGAGGCGCGTCTTGCTCGATCGCATCGAGGATGGCCGTGCGCCCGCGAGCGTCGAGAGTCTCGTAGGCCAACGCCGCGCCCAGCGCGGCTTCCGCATCCGACGCAAGCGCCTCGAGCCACGTGCGCCAGGCAGGCCCCACGCGGTCCGGCGTCAGCGTTCTGTCTCCGTCGCCGGAGTGTCCGTCGGAAGGCTGGCCCGGGCACATGCGCACGACCTTACCGAAGGACCGCTGGAGCATCAATGCAGGCGGCTCATCAGGCTCGAGAAGCATCCGCCTGCGTCCCACCCTGGCTGCTCGCGCGCGTGACTATCGCACCCAGATCGCGTTTCAGGTCTTCCACCATCTCGTCCAACGCCGCGTGCTGGCTCGCCGGCGACACCAGCAGCAGGTCTCCCCCACGTTCCGCGAACATCGACGCGAGCCCTTCACTGGCCTCGAGAAGCCCTCGTACGAATCCAACCTCTCCTACCGGCACCTGAATACGACGCCACACCAGGGCTTCGTCGTCGATGGTCGGGATGGGAACGCGCATGGCGCGCGCGAGCCTAGCGTCCTCGCTGCACGGCCGCCAGGGTCGTGGCATCATTCGGCGCGACCATGCCGCAGCCAGACACGCCAAGCACCTTTGCAGAAGACGACCTCATCGACAAGTTGCCACCGATCGACGGCGAGGAGGGCGAAGAAGACGACGACCTGCTCGTCGTTGGCGGTGAACTGGGGAGCGAGCTGCCGGAGGACGACGACCTCGACGACTCGGTCGCGGAGGATCTGCCCGTGGGAGAGCTGATCGAGGCGGACCGGGACGATCCGGGGGGCACGGAAGACGACGGGAACCTGGACCTTGGCAGCCCGGCGTTTGATTTCAGCGACGGGGAAGCGGGCCGCGACGACGACGACGTTGCGGGTGCGGCGGGCGATGACGACACGGTGGGGATCGATGTGATCCCGGAAGAAGGAGAAGGGGACCAGGACGGCGAGTCGGTGCTGGGGGGAGGCGCGGAGGAGATCGATGAGAACCGGCTGCCGGAACTCGACTCCGACGACGAAGCGGACTTGCCGGGCGACATCCCGGTCGACGACACGGACGTAGGGGACGACGTGGCCTTGCCTCCTTGGGCCGCGGCGCGCTGGGAGCGCGTCCCGATCCCGCTCATCGCGGTTCCGATGAACGCGCTGTGGGTGGGCCGCGATCGAACGTTGGCCGCGGGCGAGGGCGCGGTGGAGCTGTCCTTCAGCGCCGACTCGGCCGCCTGCGCGCGACGGCTTGCGCTGGCCGGGCTGCCGCCGGTCGAGATCGTCGCGGTGGTCGGCGAAGACAGCTCGCCTGGCGTGATCCTCGCGACGCGTCACGGCGTGCATGCTTCCCTCGACGGCGGCGCGACGGCTGGGCCTGCCCTGCTGCGGGCCGATGGGGGAGCATCGATCGCTGGCGTCGTAGCGGGTGCCGGCCCCTCACCGACATGCTACGCGCGCAGGACCGACGGCGGGATGCTGGTGAGCCCTCGCCTCGGCGGCCCGTGGACTTCGCTGGAAGGTGTTGGCGTCGTGCGCGCGATGGCGAGCGACACGGACGGTCTGGTGCGCGTGGTGGCTCGACGCGACGGCCCGGTGCTGATGACGTTCGACGGCAGGGGCCAGTGCGAATCGGAAGCGCTGCCGGAGGACATGACCGCGCTGCTGTCGCGTGAGGGGGCATGGGTGGCCGCAGGCCGGCATCATTGCGTGATGGGGGTGGCAGACGGACGCGTATGGTGGCGCAACCGCGCCGGCACGGGATGGGCGCACGTGCTGTTGCCACGGGAAGCCTGCGCAGCCGCGGTGGTGGATGCAGGCGTCGGGGCCTTCGTAGTGGTCGCCGTGTATGTCGAGTCCGAGGACCGCAGCTACCTGGTTCGCCTCGGCACGGACGGCACCGCGAGGCTGGTGGGCGACCTGACGCCGGACGTCGTGGATCCCACGAGTTCGTCCGGCGACGAGACGGAAGGGATGGGCAGGGTGGCGGCGGTCGCGTGGGATCCGCACCGTGGATGGTTGTGGGTCGCGGGCAGGTTCGGGCTGCAAGCGTGGCGGCCAGAGCTCCCTGCTTGATCGGTCACCGGTACGCCATCGGCAGGGATTTGGCCCATCGCAACGTCGCGTGCTATCGGCGCACCATGGCGGTCATCGTGCAGAAGTACGGCGGCTCGTCGGTTGCCGACGTGGAGAAGATCCGAAAGGTCGCGGACAAGGTCGTCGCAACGGCGCGCGCTGGCAACCAGGTCGTGGTGGTGGTCAGCGCGATGGGCAAGACCACGGACTCGCTGCTGTCGCTGGCGCGAGAGGCCGCAAGCGTACCCGACGCACCGGCGTCGCCGCCCCGCCGCGAGCTGGACATGCTGGTGACGACCGGCGAGCGTGTTTCCATGGCGCTCCTTTCGATCGCCATCCACGCGCGCGGTCTCGACGCAATCTCGTTCACCGGCTCCCAGTGCGGGATCATCACGAACGACCGGCATTTCGACGCGCGCATCATCGAGGTTCGACCGATTCGCGTCGAAGACGAGCTGGCCAAAGGCCGCATCGTGATCGTGGCGGGCTACCAGGGCATGAGCTACAAGCGTGAGATCACGACGTTGGGGCGTGGTGGCTCGGACACCACGGCGGTGGCGCTTGCGGCGGCACTCGACGCGGATCGCTGCGAAATCTACAGCGACGTGGACGGCGTGTACTCCGCGGACCCCAGGGTGGTGCCGGACGCCACGCACATCCCCGAGATGGACCATGCGATGCTGCAGGAGATGGCCGAAAGCGGCGCCAAGGTGCTCAACGCGCAGGCGGTGGAATGGGCGAGGCGGTCGGGCATCGCGATCTATGCGCGAGCCAGCTTCGGACCGTCGCGACCGGACGGCGAGCCGGAGCGCCAGACCGTGGTCCGCAAATTCGCGGCCACGGAAGTCAACCGCGCTCGCGCGATCGTGGGCGAGACGAACGCCGCGCTGGTTCGGATCGACGGTGCAGGAGCGTTGGAGGTGGTGAAGACTGCATCCGCTCTCCAGGCGCTGGACATTCCAATGCGGGACCTCACGCTCACAGACCGGGGCGGCTCGTTCGTCGTGCCTCTTTCGAACGTGCCGGAGTGGGATCGGACGCGTCGCCGGATGAGCGAAGTTGTGGGGCTGCAAGGCGCGAGCATCGAGCAGGGGGTGGCAGTGGTAAGCGTGGTGGGAGCGGGGCTGGCGGAGACGGCGGAGCCGCTTCACCGGATGGTCACGGCGCTCGAGCGCGCGGGCGTGCGGCCGCGGGAGCTGGGCGCTTCGCCGTTGAGGCTCCGCGCCGTGGTGGAGGGTCCAGCGGCGGGTCAGGCGCAGCGTGCGCTGCACGAGGCGTTCATGAAGCAGTAGCTCCGAAACGCGCCCCCACGTCTCCCGCGTCGCTCGCGACCCTTGCCGTGGCTGGTGCTGTCAGCCGTGGCGCTTCCGTGACGCCGAGGCAACAGGATTGAATCACCGCGTCCGGTGACCTAGAAACGTCGCTTCATGGCTGTCGGCGAAGCCTGCATGATCGTCTTCAAGCTCCTCGGCGGGCTCGCGTTCTTCGTCTACGGCATGAAGGTCGTCAGCGATTCGCTTCAGGCGCTCGCTGGTCGCAAGATGCGTGAGTGGCTGTTCCGCGTTACGCGCAGCCGTTGGTCCGGCCTGATGCTCGGAACCGGGCTCGGCTTCACCATCCACAGCGGTGCGACCACCGTGCTGCTGCTGACGTTCATCAACGCGGGCATGCTCTCCCTGGTGCATTCGATGCCGGTCATGCTGGGCGCAAACGTCGGAACCACGCTTTCGATGCAGCTCGTGAGCTTCAAGATCGGCAAGTACGCGCTCGCCGCGGTGGCTGTCGGGCTCCTGCTCATGCTCGCGTCCCGCAAGCCCGCCTGGACGCAGGTCGGTGGTACGCTCTTCGGCTTCGGCCTGCTGTTCCTCGGCATGGAAACGATGAGCGACGCGGTGGTTCCGCTCAAGCAGAGCACGGCAGTGCAGTCCGTGCTGTCCTTCACCGACGGGCGCACCGTGGGCGGATTCATGCTTTCGCTGCTCCTGTCGGTGGTCATCACCGCCGTGTTCCAGAGCAGCGGTGCCACCATCGGCGTCATCTTCGCCCTGTGTGGCGCTGGCGTCTTCACGGAGCTGGGGCAGACGTTACCCCTCGTGCTCGGCGCCCATGTCGGCACCTGCTCCGCCACGCTGCTCGGCGCGATGGGAACCAACATCGAGGCCCGACGATCCGCGGTCGCTCATCTGCTGTTCAATGTGCTCGGGACAATCGTCGCGTCACTCGTGAGCCCCTTGTATCTTGCGCTCATCCCACGGCTCGGCGGTGACCTGATGCGCCAGGTCGCCAACGCGCACACCATCGTGCAGTCCGTCAACGCGCTGCTGGTCCTGCCTTTCACGCCGCTGTTCACGACGCTCGTGCAGCGGTTGACCCCATCAGACGAGAAGCCGCCGGAGCAGAGCCACCTCGACGAGAGCCTGCTGGTCACACCCGAGCGAGCCATCGCCGCAGCGATGCGCGAAACCCGCCGGATGGCCACAATCACGCGCCGGATGCTGGTGCAGGCAATGGGGGGGCTGCTTCGTCGAACGAGCCGGCCCTTTGCGACGGTGCTGAAGGAGGAGGCCGCGGTCGATACCCTGAAGCGTTCGGTCAATGCCTATCTCCTCCAGATCGCTGCCCGCAAGCTCTCGACCAGGCAGTCGATCCTGCTGCAACATCTCATGGCCACTGCGTCGGAGCTCGAGCGGATCGGCGACCATATCGAGACGATCGTAAAAACGACGCAGGACAAGGTGGCCGCGCGCGTGTGGTTCGACGAAGAGAGCATGCGCCTCCTGGTGGAGCAGTATCTGCGGGTCGACAAGCTGCTTCGGCTGACGATCCTGTCCCTCGACCCCGATCTGCGCGCATTCAAGCAGATCAGCGCCAGGATGCTCGAGGAGCGCCGGGACTTCGTGCAGTGGAACCGGAGCCTGCGTGCGCGCTTCCGCAAGCGCATCGTGGACCGGCAGGAAAAGCCCCTCAGCGGAATCTACTACGAGCAATACCTGCGTAGCTTCGAGCGCATCGTGCGTCACACCAAGGTGATCGCCCAGGTCGAACAGCGCGGCACGTTCAAGGTCAAACCCCAAAAATTCGGCCGGGAAACCGGGGTCGACACCTGTCCCGTGGGACCGATCGACAGGCCCCTGCCGGTCGACGAGCGCATGCTCAACGAGGAGTTGACCTTCGACGACCTGGGGATCGACGCCGCGTTGCTTACGCCGGTCGTGGCAACGCCGCAGCAGGGCCCGGTACATCCTCCCATCCCAGACGACGACTAGCCGAACGGAGCCACGCTGGCTCCAGTTGCTCCGGTTGCCCGGCGTGCGAGATCGTGGCATGGTGCCACCATGTTCACGTGGAGGATTGCATGACCATTCCAGCGAGCATGCTGCCGGTGGTTCCTCCTGGGGAAGACGACCTCCCGTGCTGCGACGGAGAACCGATGGAGTCCGACCGCCATCGCAAGCAGATGAACTTGCTCATCGAGAGCCTCGACTACGCGCTGCGCGATCGAGATGACGTCTTCGTCGGCGGCAACATGTTCATCTACTACAGCGAGCTGCAGACGAAGCGGAACGATTTCAGGGGGCCCGACGTGTTCGTGGTGCTCGACACGGTCCGCCGAGAACGCAAGAGCTGGGTCGTATGGAAAGAAGACGGACGCATGCCGGACGTGGTGATCGAGCTCGTGTCGGAGACCACGGAGCATGTGGACCGCGTGGAGAAGATGCGGCTGTACGCGAGGAGCCTTCGTGTCGGCGAGTATTTCATCTACGATCCGATGAGCCACAGGCTCGACGGATACCGGTTGGATGGCGGCGGATGGAAATACGAGCGAATCGAACCTGAACCGGATGGCGAGCTCACGTGCCAGCAGCTCGGGCTCAAGCTCGGGTTGTGGCATGGCACGATCGGTGGGATCGAGACCGACTGGCTGCGGTGGTTCGACCCGACGGGCAGACCGCTGCCGACACCAGCCGAGGCAGAAGCGCAAGGCGCGGAACAGGAAGCCAGGCGCGCGGAACAGGAAGCGCTACGTGCTGCGCGTCTCGAGGCAAAGCTGGCCGAGTACGAGGCGAAATACGGCAAGCTGCCGGATCGCTAGGTTGCATTGGATGGGCGGCGGCTTCGAACGGTCCGTCGCAAGCGCCTCTCGCACGGTCTTCGACGGCTGCTCGGGGGACCGTAGCTGCCTTGCCCACCGCATTCTGTCCATCGTCGCGACGACCACGGGGCGTCCCCGCAGAAGTCATGGGGTTGCCAGATTCGCGGGCTTTCCAGCCGGTGACCGCCAGGGGCCGTGCGCCGGACCGCAAGCCGTACCCGCCGGCTGCCCGGCGTCCCCAGGTTGTGGCTTGAAAAGCTCTCTGGCGCGCACCACAATGCGCGCCGTGAAAAGCCATCGATCCCTTTCCTTCTGGTTCCGCCTCGTTCCGGCGATCGTCGGCCTGGCGGCTTGTCTCGTCGTCGCACCCGCCTGCACCAAGAGCGGCGGGGGCAGCTCACCGTCGGGAAGCAGCTCCGGCGACACCGGCGGTCCGAAGATCACCCTCGTGCAGACCGAGTTCGACTTCGGCAACGTGACCGAAGGCGACAAGCTCACGCACACCTTCGAGATCAAGAACACCGGAACCGCCCCGCTCGTGATCGACCGCGTGCGCACATCCTGCGGCTGCACCGTCGCGGACCTCAAAACCAAAGAGCTCGCGCCCGGGGCGTCGACTCAGCTCGAGGTCACCTTCGACACCAAGGGGCGCATGGGGCCCAACCGCAAGACGATCACGGTGTCCTCCAACGACAAGCAGACCCCCAACGCGAACATCGAGATCAAGGCGAACATCGAGCGCCTGCTGGTCTTCACGCCGATGAGCGTGCGGCTGAACGTCAACCATGGCGAAGAGCAGAAGGTCGAGACATGGCTGATGGGCAAGCAGGCCGACAACGCCAAGCTAGCCATCAAGACCATCGAGGGCGGCGAGGGCCTCAAGATCGAGCTCGCCGAGAAGAAAGACGGCGACAAGACGGTGCATGGCCTGTCGTTCTCGCTCAAGAGCGAGAAGATCGCGACAGGTGCGGGAAAGGTCGTCGTCACCACGGGGGTGGAGGCGGTTCCCGAGCTGGAGGTGCGGTTCACGTTCAACGTGGTGGGCAACCTCGAGCTGCGCCCGCGTGCGCTGTTCTTCGACGACCGGTCTCCGAGCGGCAAGGAGCGGGTCATGCGGGTCGTCTCCAAGCGCGACGACTTCAAGGTCAAGAGCGTGAAGGTCACCGAAGGGCCGTTCAAGGCCACCTTCAGCAAGCCCGAAACCGGCCCCGGCTTCGAGGTTCGCGTCAGCCTCAACCCCGACGCCAAGGTCGAGGGCCAGGTCGCGGGCAAGCTCGAGATCGCCTCCAACGATCCCCTCGAGCCCAAGGTGGAGGTGCCGCTCACGGTCCGCCCCATGCCCAGCATGAACCGTCCGCCGAACCTCGCGATGCCGCCTCGTCGCATGCCGGGGCTCAACCCCCCACCCCCCCCCTCTCGCTGACCGCTTGCTCCACGAGCTGCGCAAGGGCCCTCCACTGCTCCGGAGCCACGCGTTCGGGGCGGTCGTCGAGCGAGACTCCTGCCTGCCTCGCGAGCCTCTCCCATGTGGCCCCGTCGATATTGCGCCAGCCCTTGACCGCGTTGCGCAGGGTCTTGCGGCGACGGCTGAAGGCCGCTGTCACCAGCGGCGTGAAGGTGGATGACGCTGGCCCAACCCAGCCTCGCGGCTGCAGCACGACGACGGTCGAGTCGACCTCCGGGCGTGGGCGGAAGCACGATGACGGCACGAACATTCGTCGCATCAGCGCGAAGGCGTTCTGCACGAACACAGACAGGGCGCCGTATTCTTTGGCGCCGACCGGTGCGCCGATGCGGTCGGCCACTTCCTTCTGGACCATGAAGACCACCCGCTCGACCCCCGGCGCCGCGTTGATGGCGAGTTCCAGGAGTCGGCCGGTGATCTGGTAGGGCACGTTGCCGACGATACAGTGCGGGTGCGGTCCGTCGGCCAGCAGGTCAAGCCATGGCTGGGCGGCTGCGTCCGCCTCGACCACACGGAGCCGGCCGGCGTCGACATCCTCGGCAAAGGTTTCACGGAGCAAGGGCACGAGGTCGCGGTCCCGTTCAATGGCGACCACGCGCGCGGCGCGTGGAAGCAGGTGCCGGGTCAGCGCCCCTGTGCCCGGACCGATTTCCAGGCACGTGCCACCCGGGGGAGACGTCGCTTCCAGCGCGATGTTGCGTGCAATGTTGGGGTCTGCCAGAAAGCACTGACCGAAGGAGCGCTTGGCGTGCAGGCCGCGGGCGCTGAACGCTGCGCGCCCCTGGTCCTCACGACTGGACGGATAAGAGGGCATCAGGAGAAGGGAGCATGCCGTCGGTCATGTGAGGAGACAACCATACGACGAACGAGGGGGCTGCCCCTGGCGCAATTCCCTTTCCGGCCTCGGAGCCATCTTTCCACAAAAGTCGCTGGACCGTAGAATCGATCCACGGTAGGCTGGAACCATGCGGTCGACTTCGCCGTCATGGGGTGCCCTGGGGGGGAGATCGTCTTGGTGGGCAAGACCGGCGTTGCTCGCCTGCTGCATCTTGCCTCTCGCAGGATGCGAATACGTGGCCGGCATCGGAGACAGGTCCGCCGGGATTGAAGGTGAAGGTGCAGATGGGGGAACGGACGCGCGGGTCGATCCTGACGGGGGCACCGAAATAGACAGCAGCGTGACACCGGACGTCGTGCAGGAAGACGACGCGCATGCGGAAGTCGAGGTCGACGCAGGTGCAGACGCGGACTCGGGGGACACGCAGGAGGCGGGGATTGCGCTGCACTGCGAGTTCGGCCTCGGCGCGAAAGCGGGCTCATCGACCCACGGAGAGGTTTCGTCCTTGGTGCGCATCGAGCGTTCGGGTGCGCCTGCTTGGGCGATGCTGTTCGCAACGACATCCGAAATCGCTCTGAGCATCGTGGATGATGCTTTGCAGTGGGCCTTCGCACAAGACAAGGTGCTGGTGTCGGCACAAAGTCCGGACGCCTTGGGGACGGGCCGCCTGGTATGGACGGGCTCGCGGCTGTTCTTCGTCTACTCGAAGTACACCGGACCGAACGAGGGCAGCACGACCGTCTACGTGACCGAGGTCGACCCGGAAACCGGAAACACCGGCAGTGTTGCAGCCAGCCAGCCGATGACGTCGTGGTTGCCGGCTTTCGTCGGCATGCCCGGAGTGAACGCCGCGCGGACGAGGATGCTGGTTCCGGTGGTCGACCAGCTAGCGGAGATGGGCGACGCGAGCGCGCAGTTCTTCTCGCTTGCGCCGGATCTGGTCGGCGCTGCCCCGCTGGACCGATCCCGCGGACTCTCAGCGACCTGGGAGCCGATGACAGAAGTGTTCGGCGTCGCCTCGATCACGATCAATGGTGGACAGATCGTCCGCTTCGACCACAACGGCGAGTGGCCGACCACGTTCGCCTTCGCGAGCGCAGGAGTCTACCCTCCGTGGGCGCACACCAGCGCACGTCCGGCAATCCTCGGTGCGCTCGGGCGGTTCTATGTCGCATGGATCTCGAACGACGACGTGGAGCGGGCGGTTGTCGTCAACGCGTACGATACGCAGACCGGGCAACCCTTGCTGACAACCCCGCTGACTGTCGCGAGCTACGGCGCGAACGACGGGTTCTACCCGTCGACGGTCCGGTTGGTGTTCGACGGGCAGGCGCTGGTCGTCGCGTGGAATCGAGTCGTCGATGCCCAGTTCGCGGGCGACATCCACATGAAGCGGTACGACCCGGACCTGCGGCAGGTGGGAGACGAGCTGTGCAACTCGTGCAACGCGGCCATGGTGTCAGAGGGAGAGTTCTCGTTCTCGTATTCGAGCGCGGGGCGCTATGCGGCGGCGTTCTACTCCCACCAAGACGCCCAGAACACGATCGTGCGTCTGAATTGCGACGACCCGTGACACCGCGGGCGCTTTCCGCGTACGATTCGTGACGAATCTGCCGGCGAACGCGTTTCGGTGATCGTCGTCGACGGGCGGTCCAACGAGAGACAAGGAGGCGAGCATGTCCGAACACTACGTCGTGGTGGAGTCTGTCACCCAACAGTCGAGCGAGACGGCGTTCCTCGAAATCTCCTGCAACACGCTCGTCACCGCGACGGTGACGCTCCGCGATGCCGGCGGGTCGGTGACCAACACGTTCCAAGTCACCTGCAACGCCGACCACTACGGGATCACGTCCAACATCTTCGGCTATTCGAACAACCAGAGCAGGCTGGCGGTCATCACCGCATCTGCGGACCTGTCCGTGGTGCTGCGTCACACCGTTGTCTCGACGTGCACGGCCACGATAGCGACCACGGTTCCCAAGGCGTCGGACGCGAGGGCGTCGACGATCTCGTTTCCGACGGGCTCGCTGGGGAGTGGTGCTCACGCGATGGTGTGCAATCCGAACGGTTCGGCGATCCAGGTATCGCTCCGCTACGGTTCGCCGACGTCGTCGCCGGTGAGCACGACGGCCGTGGCGGGCTACGGCTTCGCGTTCATCGACATCACGAACGACAATGCGAACGCGGTGCTGAGCGCGTATTCCGACTTTTTCGTGCAGTATCTGGTGAGGAAAACGAAATCCCCGTTCATGGAGAGCTACGCGGTGCCGTGAGGCGGGCACCGGCCGGGGGGTCACTGCGCGGCGAGGTTGTCGCAGAACTTCAGGTGGCGGGCGGCCACGTCCTCCGACGGCACCCCTTCCAGCCCTGTGGTCTTGCACACGTACTTCTTGCCACCGATCTCCTTGAACGCGATGCCGATGTAGCCGACCTTGCCGTCGTTTTCGAACTGCTCGATGGCGAGGTTGGGCTCTTCGCGAACCCACTTCTTGAACGGGAAGAGGATGCTGTCGGCCTTGTAGCTCTTCTTGACGCTGGCGAAGTCCCCGTGCACTTCCGAGATGTTGAGCGAGGAGCCGTCGCCGATGTCCACGGTGACGGACTTCTCGTCGCCGATGGACATGTCCATGGCGCCCATGCCGCCGGCGGGGACTCGGATCTTGAGTGCGAGGGGTTTGAGGTCGACGTCGACGAGACCGTCGCCGGCCTTGTCGGGTTGAGGAGCGGCGGCTCGAGGTGATCCTGCGGAGGCGTTGGGAGCGAGCGAGGGGTTATCGCTTCCCTTGCAGCAGGCGGCGGCAGACAGTGCGAGCACGAAGAACGAGATGAGACGCATGGGCAACTCCTGGTGACAACGATGGGTTCGTTGGATGGTGTCGGCGCACACGGCGCCAGGTCGTTTCGGGGAGGTGTACTGGCAGACGGCAGGTCAAATCCCCTCAAACGAGGTCAAGAAAGCGCAGCAGGCCGACCGATGGGGGCGGCCAGGGGCGGTTGCGCATCCGGAGGCGCGATCGGCTCCCTGGCCGGCGCGCATGCCGCTATCATCTGCATCGCATGACGACCTCTCCGGAAACAGGGAGCGAGCAGGAGCTGACACGTGCGGACGTGGCGGGGCTGCATGTGCTTCGCAACGTGTGCATCGACGATGTGTGGGGATTGCTGGCGTGCTGCAGCGTGAGGGTGCTGGAGCCTGGGGAGGTGCTCATCGAAGCAGGGCAGGACAACGACACGATGTACATGGTCCTGTCCGGAAGCCTGAGCGTGCATCTGGACCATCCACGTGCGGAGCCGGTCGCGCACGTCGACACCGGTCAGACCGTGGGCGAACTGTCCGTCATCGACGGCAGCAGAGCGACGGCATACGTGCGTGCCGCCTCGGTCGTCCGGCTCTTGGCGGTCGACGAGCAGACGTTCTGGCGTCTGGCGATGGCGTCGCACGACTTCGCGGCCAACCTGTTGGTCCTGCTGGCCCGCCGGATGCGTGCCAACAACGCGTCGCTTTCCACAGCGGAAAAGCTGCGCAAGCAGCTCGAGCGGGAAGCGACGATGGACGGGCTGACGGGGCTGTACAACAGGCGGTGGCTGGAGGAGCGCCTGCCGCGGCTCGTGGCACGCTTTCAGCGCAGCTTGGAGCCGCTCTCGGTCGTGATGATCGACATCGATCACTTCAAACAAGTCAACGACCGCTTCGGGCATGTCGCCGGTGACCAGGTGCTGCGTGCCGTAGCGCAGGCGATTCAGCGTGACGTGCGGCCGACGGATCTGGCTGCTCGCTACGGGGGGGAAGAGATGATCGTGCTGCTGCCCGACACGAGGTTGGAAGGCGCGCGATGCGCGGCAGAGCGGCTTCGCGCGAAGGTGTCGTCGTTGCACATCGAGGCGTCGGAAGGGGTGCCGCTGCCGACGGTGACGATCTCGCTCGGCATCAGCACGCTCGAGGCAGGCGACTCGGCTCAGTCCATCGTGGATCGCGCGGATGCCGCGTTGTACAGGGCGAAGCGGGAGGGGCGCAACCGGGTCGTGACCCAATAGCGTGCCGGGGCACCAGCGCGGCTTCCCATCGCGCGTCCCAAACCTTTCCGGACCGTGGTGGACACCGACGGCTCGAAACGATGCCGGGACGCGCTGCGCTAGCCGTGAGAGGGCTTCGGGGGCGGAGGCGTGGAGATGCGCTGCGACAGCGCACCGGTGTCGGTCGTGGAGAGCGCCGCCATGACGTGCCCTGGTGGGTGGGCGCCCCAGCGGCGGATGCGTTCGACACGGACGCCCATGGAAGCGAGCGCGCGTTCACCGCGTTCGCGGGCGGCGCGGGAGCGGAGGATGACGGCATCGGAGACGATGCTGGCGACGGTGCCGTTGCCGAGCTGCACGGCCTGGTCGACGCGGGCTGCGATCCAGTGGACGCGGGCGCTGGCTCGGCGGAGGTCGGCGATGGCACGAAGCAGCTCGGCACGGGGTCGGTCGGGCGCGGGGGACCAAATATGCACGATGCTGGGGCGTGGCTTGCGGCGGGCGAGCCTTTCGAGGAACCGGACCATGGCTTCCTCGGTTCGCTGTCGTTCGGGGTCCGAACGAGGGGGAGACTCGATGCCAAACGACGCGAGGTAGCGGCGGAGGACCCGCTCGCGCGGGGTGGGAGCGTCAGGGGCCAGACCCTTGAACGGTGCGCGTTGCATGGCGGCTTCGGCTCGAAACGCCAGCCGGTCGATGTCGAATCGGTCGGCCGAGGCCATGCGGCCGTCGAGGGGACGCAGGTGTTCGAGGACGCGCAGGGCGACGTCACGCTCTTCAAGCTCGCTGCGATCGGCGTCATGACAACCGGTGACGAGCGCCAGAGCGAGGGCGATGTCACGAGCGTGCTTGGCGCCCCTGTCGGGCTCGAGCAGACCGCGCAAGCGGCCGCCGAGGATGGCGAGGCCGACGCGATCACCGCGCGCGAGATGGCGCTTGGCGACGGACGAAACCTCGTCGATGCCGAGGTCGAGGGGCGCATAGCCTGGCGGGCCTGCCCACAGCTCGACGGATGCATCGACGACGATCCACACGATGTCGCGCTCGTCGCGGTCGAAGTCGCGAACGAGGAGCCGGCCTCGTTTGGCGGTGGCGCGCCAGGCGATGCGTTTGAATGGGTCACCGGGCTGGTGCTCGCGAAGCTCGCGCAGCTCCATGCCGTCGCCCGCCATGGGGCCGGGGCGTCCTTCATCGGTACCCATGCGGGAGCGGCCGCCGCGAGCGGTGAGGAGCATGGTCCCAAACGGGCGAGGCAGAACCTCGACCCCGAACGGATTGGCGAAGGTGAGCGGCACTTCGAACAGCCCGGGGGAGCCCTGGACCTCGAGGGCGAGGCCGTGGACGGCGTGACGTCCGACGCGGGGCGCGCGAACCCAGACGCTGACGCGCAGGCGTCCGCCGGCGGGAACTTCGCCGGTGACGGGCTCGACGCGGACGGCGAGGTGGCTGGAGTGCACGGGGCGGAGGTGGACGTAGCGGGCGGCACGGGTATCGCGGTTGCGCACCTCGGCTTCGATTTCGATCTGGGCGCCTCGGGCAACGGACACGACACGATGCGACGCGGACCAGAGCATCTCGAAGCCGGCGGACCGGATACGCTGGACGCTGGCGAGCGCGGACGCGCGGGCCAGGGCCATGGCGAAGACGATGCCTCCGCCCCAGGCAACGAGAGCGACCTGGCGGGTGACGACGCCGACGAGGACGACGGCTGCGCCTGCCAGGGCGAGGTGGACGGCTGGACGGGTGGGGTAGACCTGCACGTTGCCTCAGACCGGTCGCACGGCGCGCCGGTATCCGATCTTGGACAGGGCTTCTTCGACGACCTGATCGCGGGCTTTCTCGTCGCCTTCCACTTCGGGAACGAGCACGAGGCGATGGGCTAGGACCGCGGGAGCGAGGTTCCGGATATCGTCGGGCGTGACGAAATGTCTGCCTTCGAGTACCGCGGCGCCTCGAGCGGCTTGGAGCAGGTTGAGCGACGCGCGGGGCGAAGCTCCCAGAGCCACGCGTGTGTGCGTGCGCGTGAAGCCGGCCAACGCCACGGTGTAGTCGAGGATGTCGTCTTCCACGTGTACGCGCGAGGCGATGCCCTGCAGGCGCATGACATCGTTGACGTCGAGCAGGGGGTTGATGGTGGGCGACGAGGCGTTGTGGGTCCGCAGCACGGTGACCTCGTCGCGATGGGTCGGGTAGCCGATGGACACGCGAACGAGGAAGCGGTCGATCTGCGCCTCGGGCAGGGGATAGGTGCCTTCGAGGTCGACGGGGTTCTGGGTAGCGAGCACCATGAACGGGTTGGGGAGTTCGAACCTGTCGCCTTCGATGGTGACCTGGCGTTCCTGCATGGCTTCGAGCAAGGCGGATTGGGTCTTGGCCGGGGCGCGGTTGATCTCGTCGGCGAGCACGAGATTGGCGAACACCGGGCCGGCACGGAGGGTGAAAGTGCCCTCGCGAGGGGACAGGACATAGGTGCCGGTGATGTCGGCGGGCAGCAGGTCCGGGGTGAACTGGATGCGCCGCATGCTACAACCGAGGGCTGCCGCGAAGGCTTTGGCGAGGGTTGTCTTGGCGACACCGGGCACGCCCTCGAGCAGCACGTGGCCGCGCGCCAGAAGGGCGATGAGCAGCAAATCGATGGTCCGATGGGGGCCGATGTAGACACGAGAGACCTCCTTGCGGAGGTCGTCGATTCGTTCCTTGGCGGCTGCGACTTCGTTGGCGCCTGCAGGCTCCATCCTACTTCCCTTGTTGGGCGGTCTGGCTGCGACCGCGTTGCTCGACCGCGTCGATGATGTCGTGCACCTGTGCGGCAGCGACTTTCAAGTCGCGTTCGCGCACACGGATAGGCTTGCCGGCAGCGACGCTGGTTTCGACCATGCCCATGGTAAAAAGCATCTGTTTCATCGCTTGCAGGCCCGGCTCGTCGAGCGCACCGGATCGTCGCACGGCTTCGATGAGCGTTGGAGCGGAAACAGGCAGGTCGAGGCCGAGGCGGGCAGCGGCGACTTCTTCCAGGGCGCTCTTGAGCTCGAGGAGGGCGAGCGCGCGATGAGTCGACGGTGCGGCGAGGACGGCAGCGCGGCCGGCGACCCCGCCTTGCGCGACGAGGGGCGCGGCACGCGCGAACCGGGGCGGGGCTCGTCGATACGCGCGCGCAGCGGAGAGGGTCAACCACAGCAAGGTTGCCAGAGCGCCGATCGCGCCGATACCGAACGCGACGTGCGATGGCACGCCGGAGCGGTGGGTGTCCGCGAGCATTCGGCCGAGATCGCGGAGCGTGGCACCGATCGATCGTGCGAAGCCGGACTGTCCACCGAAGGCGCCGCTCTCGCGAAACTGGTTGGCGACGACGAAGATCCTGCCCTGCCGACGGCCGACGTCCTTGTCGTCTTCGACCAGGTACCGGGCGAGACCGGTCACCAGCGCACGGTTACCTGGATAGCGCAGCATCTGATTGATGACGATCGACGGATCGGAGAGCACGAAGAGGCGCCCGAAGCCGACCTTCCCGGCGACAGCGAGGACGGCGTCCGGCTCACCGCGGGCGGGGATGCGAAGCACGGGGGTCAGGTTTGGGTGGGTGAGGACGGACGGGTGATTGGTGACGACGTGGGGGACGTTGGCGACGATGGGGTGGACACCGACGACGAGGCCGGCGGCGACGTCGGAGACAGGCTCGGCGATGGCGAGGGCAGGGTTGTTGCGCAGCGCTCGGGCGGGGCGGGAAGGCGGCGCGATGCGTTCGATCTGAAAGCGTTGGAGGTTCTCGTCGGCAGCGCCGAAGTCATCGAGGATGGCGACGCGGCCGCCGGACTTGAGGAACGCAGAGAGCTCGTCCGGATTGAGGGGCTGGACGGGGTGCAAGACGACGAGCGCGTCTTCGGGTTTGAGGTCGGACCAGGCGAGGGTGCTGGTGGCGACAACGTTGGACGGGCCGGTGGTGTTTCGGAGGATCTGGAGGAAGGAGGAGCACCCTTCCCAGCCGGTGTCGGCAGCGTCAAAGGGGGCAGCATCGGCGCGGCGCGAGGACAGCAGGATTGCGACCAGCACGGAGCACAGCGCGACGACACGCGACACACGGACAGCGCGAGGGGGCGGAAGCGGGCGTCGGACAGGAGCAGCAGGGGGGCGCACGGAACTTGACCGGATGTTGGCGATTGCTAGAGTGTTCCCGCGTTCGAACGAGTTCCCTGCATGGTGCCGGGGCTGGATGGAGCGTTGACCGTGTTACCTCCGTTCATCATCGAGCAGATCCGAAAGCGCGAAGAAGGCGAACGTCGACGCGAGCAACCCAGATTGGAGCTGCCCGTGGCGCCGCCTCCCCAGCGCTCGGAGGACGCGGAAGACGACGAGCCGAATCGCGGCGTTCTCATCATCGATCTTGGGTGAGCCGGATTCTTCCCGCACCCTGACGAACCGTCAACCACGAAGCCGGATGAGATTCGGTTCCGCCCAGGTCGAGGGGACCGCTCACCGTCGACGTTCTTCGTGCGGGTTGCCCACGCTAGCCGCGCGCGGCCGTCGCAGGCGTGCGCGAGCGCGCACGGAGTGAGATGCAGGCCGCGGCATGTCATGTGCGGCGAGCCCCCCAGGCCGGCTGAGTGCCCCATCGATCACCTTTACAGGGCGCTGGTGTGCCGTTAGGGTGCCGCGCGATGTCGAGGCCACGCCTCCTTTCCCTTCTTGGCACAGCCGCCGTCGTGGCGTCGCAGGGTTGCATCTCGCCGGGCGACGGCCCCTCACCGCCGGCGGGCGACTTCTACTTCCCCGTGGCGGCGGCGATCTCGCCCGGCGGGCACACGATGTACGTGGCGAACTCGGACTTCGACCTGCAGTACAACGCGGGAACGGTCGTCGCGCTCGACCTGGACCGCATCCGGGCGATGATTCCCCCCTTGTGGGACACGAGCCAGGCCGATCCTTGCGGCAGGCTCGGCAGCAACGACGAGATCGAGCTGTACCCAGGGCGTTGCGGCGCCATCGACCTTCCGAACCCGCCCGACGGGCGAGGCACGCTCGTGGCGGTGTCGACGCGGGTCGGCGCGTTCGCGACGGACCTGATGGTGTTGGCACGCCCAGAAGACGAGGGGCCGGGTGCGCGGTTGTTCATCCCGGTCCGAGGTGACCCGTCGCTGACCTGGATCGACATCGACGACGACCGCGGTGGCGGGCAAGTACAACGGCAGATGTATTGTGGGCAGTCGTCGGACGCACCGCGCTGCGACGGAGCGCATCGGGCAGGAGAGGATCCGGACACAAACCTTCGGGGGGCGGTACTGCCTCCCGAGCCCTACGACCTGGCAGCAACGGAAGACGGCTCGGCGATCGTGGTCACGCACCAGACGACCGGTTCGATGAGCCTGGTGACCAACCCGTGGGACGGCTCGCCGAGGTTGGAGTTCGTGGCGTCGGGGTTCCCGTATGGCGCGGTGGGGATCGCAGCGTTGCCGCCACCGGCGTATGCGATCCAGGCGGGGCTCAGCTATCAGCCAGGCTTCTTGACGACCTTTCGTACGGCGGCCGAAGTCGACCTCGTCCGCTACTTCGACGACTCCGCGGCAGCTCCCGCGCGGCCGTTCCTCACGCGGGCCGGTGCTGCGCCGATTTCGGTGAACGCGAGCGGGTACGACTCGCGAGGCATCGCCGTGGATCCGCAGCAGCGCAAGGCGTGCGAGGCCGGATGCAACGCGGACCTGACCTGCCTGCGCGCGTGTGCGGACATCCCGATCGCCGTGTACATCGCAAACCGAGGGCCCCAGTCCCTGCTTGTGGGCGAGACACGCACGAACACGAGCCCGACCGGCAGCGACGACCTGGTAACGATCTACGACACGGTTCCGCTGAGCTACGGCCCTTCCCAGGTCGTGGTGGGATCGGTGATCGACCGGGACGGCAGGCCGTCCACCCGCGTGTTCGTGTCGTGCTTCGATTCGCGCTACGTGTTCATCTACGATCCGGCCGGACATCGCATCGACGGCACCGTCAAGACGGGACGCGGGCCTCACGGCATGGTGCAGGATCCATTCGCGCCATTCTTGTACGTCGTGCACTTCACCGACTCGTACCTCGGCGTGATCGATCTCGACATGCGTCACGCCAACACCTACGGCACGATCGTCGCGTCGATTGGTGCACCCAAGCCGCCACGGGAGTCGAAGTAACGTGCGTCTGATCTCCTTTCGCTTCGCGTTGCTAGCTTCGGGCGTGTCCTTCGCGCTGTCGTCGGTCGCTTGCTCGCAGCAGCCGGTGAGCGTGCCGGTACGGTCTCTGGAGCAATCCGGACAAGTCGCCTTCCTGTGCCTGTCAGACGATACCGAGAACCCCGGTACGTGGCTCGACACCTGCGCGACCTGGTACCCGCACACGCCAGGGGACCCCTACAACCACCTGATCGCGCTCGTCACGCAGCCGATTCGCGGTGAGCTCGCGGTCATCGACATCTCCGCCGGCAGCGTGCGCGACATGGACCCATCCAAGCCGGGGTTCAACTTCCTGCCCACAGGCGCGAACCCGGTCGACGTGGTCGCCACACCAGGGGGTACGGCAGCGTTCGTGGCCTCTGCGTTTGCGGGTGCAAACTCAATCTGGATGGTACCGTCCAGGCGCATCGTGAAAGGACCAGCGACGCTCACGTCGTTCGCGGCGTGCGCGTTGCCGTCGGCACCAGGGGCTTTGAAGGTGGTGGTGCAGCCGGGCTTCTCGGGGGTCACGCAATCGAACTGCTCAGGCGTGGCGATGGACGGCGACCATCCGCAGGGCGACCTGTCCAGAGAGGATCAACCTCCCGGTGTCCGCAAGCTGCTGGTGACATTGCCCGACGAAGGGATGATAGCGGTACTGGACGCGCAGACGCTGCTCGATCACGAGCCGGGCAGCTTCCGAGCGTGCGAGGTCGAGCGTTACATCCCGTTGCAGGTCCAGCTCCCCGCGTCGTGGCCGCAGCAGGTCTGGCCGCCGGACATCGCCGAACAGCGCGCCCAATGCTCGCTGACTCAGCCTGCCGACCTCGCGACTGCGTCTGGCTACGTGCCTCGGCCAGGCACATTCGCCTTGGACGACGAGACATCGACGCTCTACGTGTCCGACGAGGCTGCGCCCGTCATCCATCGACTCGACGTCTCCGACCCATGCAACATTGTCGAGCGCGAGCCGCTGCTGCCCCGGTCGGTCGTGCGTCCTGAGCGTGAAGTGGTCACGCGCGCCGTCGCCGTGAGCCCGACGACGTCCGACGGCAAGAAGTTCGTGTACGCGGTCGACCTGCGTGAGGGGTCGGTGATGGTGTTCGATGTCAGCGTGGGCTCGGTGGATCGTACGCCGCTGATTCGTCGCAACCCGGTGCTGTACCCGTTCTCGCCGCCGGATCGCATCTCTCTTGCGGTGCCGGTGCGCGCTGTGGAGTTCGCGCTGCACGATGCGCCGATTGCGGATCCGAGCACTGGGGTGGCGCCCGTGGGGGTGCTCTGCGATCCGGACAACGACAGCGCGTTGGGCGCGGCGTACCGCACGGCCACCGACTTCTCTGGCGGTGCTGGCCCGCGGGTGCTGCGCGGCGTGTTCGCCTTCCTCGCCTTGACCAACGGCCAGGTGGTGGTGGTCGACGTTGACGACTTCGACGAAGCCTGTCGCGGACCGAAGGATTCGGGGGAATGCGAAGGACACCACGGCGCCAGTGGCGAGCTGTCGTGCAACGTCGTCGAGCGCCACGAGTTGCGGAGCGCAACGTACTTCGACGCGACGAAAGACTCGGGTGCGAGGATCCCGGCATTGCAGTCGTACCCTGTGCTGAGCCTGGACAACTCCGTGTTGGCGACGGACCAGAGCGAGGATGGGGTGAAGCATCCGAGGATGCTGGCGCCGATCAAGTCGGGCGCCACGGTGCTCATCGGCGGCAAGGCGGTCGAAGTGCCGACGGACCCGAAGAGTTCGGAGCAGAACATCGTGCTGTTCGACTACCGCGAACCGCGCGTGCACTACGAGCAGTCATGGTGGGCGGTCTACGAAGGTGCGCTGCCGGGATTCGACGGCCACGTGGGGCGGATGGATCCGGCGACCGATGCCGATGGCAACACGACATTCTGGGATCCAGGAGCGTTTTTCTGCGACCGTGGTGTGCACGATCTGGATGCTGCCCGCATTGTGGCGCAGAACCGTGGTGTAGACGCGGTGGAAGACTGGGCTCACAGCCACGTCGATGTCCTCGAGATCACCAGCGGGTTCCTCGATGACAACGACCCGTACTGGCCCTCGGTTGCCGACCGCTGCACGCTGTTCCAGTGTCGCGAGACGTTCGGTCTGCCGACGAATCCGAAGCCGGCCCGGGACTTCCCGATCGTCGCTGGCTACCAGGACCGCCTCGTGGTTTCCGGCGTGACCGACTTCGTCCGTTGCTGCTTCCCGTTCTTGCCGACGTACACGGTTCGCGGCTCGAGCCAGTGGGTGGTGACCGGCTCAGGGAGCGGGTTCTTGCATGGGGTCGTGCCTGATCCGTCGACGGGCAGGTGCATCGACACATGCGATCCGAGCCGGAGCCTGTACGGTGGACGCGCCTACGAACTCGACCCGAAGACCGACCCGATACCGACGTTCGACGCACCGAGTGCGTTCCGCAATCCGCTGATGCAGTTCGTGATCTGGAAGGGCACCGAGCCGAGCCAGCGTGACATGAACTTCGCGTTCACCACGCTCAACGGCTTCTATCCGCTCCTGGTGAACCTCGCGTCGACCAGCTCATACATCCAGCCAGCGTCGATGCGTTACATACCCCAGATAGGCCAACTGGCGGTCGCCGATGGGGCTGCGCAAGGGTTGATCCTCGTCAACGTCGGCTCGATGACCGTGTCGGCGACCTATTTCTGAAGACGTTCCATGGCCGCGGGGGATCGAGGAAAGTTGACGCCGGTGATGCGTCAGTATCACGACGCCAAGCGGGCCTACCCCGATGCGATCCTGTTCTTCCGGCTGGGCGACTTCTACGAGATGTTCCACGACGACGCGGTGGTGGCGTCGCGGGTGCTCGACCTGACGCTGACGAGCCGGAACAAGGGGGATCCGGACGAGGTACCCATGGCGGGCGTGCCGCATCACGCGGCGGCAGGATACATCGCGCGACTGCTCTCGGCTGGCTACAAGGTTGCGATCTGCGAGCAGATGGCCGATCCGAGCAAGGTCAAAGGGATCGTCCCGCGGGAAGTCGTTCGCGTGGTGACGCCGGGTCTGGTCACGAGTGAAGAGCAGATCGAGCCGCGGTCGAACCACTATCTGGCCTCCGTGGACTACGTGGGCGGTGCGCACGGGCTGGCGCTCCTGGACCTGTCGACGGGGGAGCTACTGGCATGTGCGCTGACGGATGCTGCAGCGTCGATTGTGGCAGAGGTGGCGCGGGTGGAGCCGCGCGAACTGATCCTGGCATCCGAGGCGGAGTCGCTGCGGGGGGCGCTGAGCCAGGTGCTCGGGCAAGCGGCGGTGCGGCAGGATGAGTCGCTGGACGACACCGAGGCGCAGCGGATCGTGTCGGAGGTGCTCGGCGAAGCGGCGGCGCAAGATGCGCGGTCGTCGCTGCCTGCTGCTGCGTGGAGCGCTGCAGCCCGGGCGCTGCGGATGGCCGCGGCGTGCAATCCTGGCACGCCGTTGCCCGTACGACGCATTGTCGCCTTCGACCCGGCAAGCTGCTTGCAGATCGACGAGGTCGCGCAGGCGCATCTGGAGCTGACGCACGCTGCTGACGGGTCCAAGAGGGGATCGCTCGTCTCGGTGATCGACCGGACCAGGACGTCGGCCGGAGCTCGGTTGCTGCGTCGGTGGTTGCTGGCCCCGCTGCTCGACGTCACGTCGATTCGCCGAAGGCAGGACGCGGTGCAAGCGTTCGTGAGCGATGCGGTGGCGCGGGCGACGCTGCGCGACGTGCTCTCACGGGTCGGGGACATCGAGCGGCTCGCGGTGCGGGCGGTGCTGCGCGAAGCGACGCCGCGGGATCTCGGCGCGCTTCGCGACAGCCTGATCGAGGCTCCGCAAGCCGTGCAGATCGTGGCGTCTCTGCCTGACGAAGCGTCGCGAGAGGTGCTCGGGCTCAGCGCCAACGCAGTCGACGTCGTAGAGGACCTGCGCGAGCTTCTCCGGGCGGCGCTGGTCGATCGTCCGCCCGCTATCGCGAGGGAGGGTGGAATCTTCCGCGACGGCTTCGACGCGACGCTGGACGAGACCGCGATGTTGCAGCGGCAGGGCACGGACCTCATCGTAGCGCTCGAATCGGAGCTGCGCGCTTCGACCGGCATTCCCACCCTCAAGGTCCGCTACACGCGGGTGTTTGGCTGGTACATCGAGGTGACCCGGTCCAACGTGCAGAAGGTTCCCTCGACATGGCGTCGCAAGCAGACGGTTGCGGGCGGCGAGCGTTTCACCACCGATGAACTCGACGACCTGGCGGACAAACTGTTGCACGCGGAGGAGCGTCACGCGGAGCGGGAGGCGGAGCTGTTCCGGGATCTGGTCCAGCGCACGGCGCAATGCGCCGAGCGGCTGAGAGCGCTCGCTGCGATGCTGGCTCGCTGGGACGTGTTCGCGTCGCTCGCCGACGTTGCGCACAGCCTGGACTACTGCCGGCCGGTGGTCGACGACGGCGAGCAGATCGCGATCCAGGACGGTCGCCATCCGGTGGTGGAGCAGCTTGCGGCAGCGGGGCGTTTCGTGCCGAACGACGTGCTCCTCGACACGGCGGGAGAGCGGCTGTGGTTGGTGACGGGTCCCAACATGGCGGGCAAGTCGACGCTGATGCGTCTGGTGGCGCACATCGTCATCCTGGCGCAGATGGGATCGTTCGTGCCGGCAACGACGGCGCGCATCGGGGTGGTGGACCGGATCCTGTCCCGGGTCGGGGCGAGCGACAACGTGGCGCGCGGTGAGAGCACGTTCATGGTGGAGATGCGAGAGACCGCGTCGATCCTGCGCAAGGCGACCCAACGGTCACTGGTCATCCTCGACGAGATCGGGCGGGGAACGAGCACGTACGACGGTCTGGCGATCGCGTGGGCGGTGGCGGAGCATCTGCACGACGTGGTGCGGTGCAGGGCGCTGTTCGCGACGCACTACCACGAGCTGACAGAGCTGGTGAACGTATCGCCGCACGCGGCGAACTACTCGGTATCGGCCCGGGAGCGTGGCGACGACGTCGTATTCCTGTACAAGCTCGTCAAGGGTGCGGCGAGCCGGAGTTATGGTGTGGCGGTGGCGAGGCTGGCCGGACTGCCGGAGCCGGTGCTGGCAAGGGCGAGAGCGATCCTGGCGTCGCTGGAGTCGGGGTCGATGCTGCCGGGGGGACGGTATGCCACGTTGCGCGGCCGGAGCCGCGCGGGAGGCGTTCAGCTCGACCTGTTCGGCGGAGGCGGAGGTGCGCCCGCAGCGGACGAGACGAATCCCGCGTTGGACCTGTTGCGGAGCATCGAGCCGGACCGGCTGACACCGTTGGACGCGCTGCAGCTCGTCGTAAAGCTGAAGGCGATGGCGGGAGAGGGACAGGCGCGCGGAACCTCGCGCCAGCGCGACCGGTGACGAAGGCCACGGAAACGGGGTCCCGGCCGGCCAGCCGCTCGCGGCATCGCCCTCGCTGCAAGGCGTGCAGTTGCGTGTTCGGCCACCCGGAGGTGGACGCCGAACTCGGTCAATCCGTCGCGTTGGTCCCCTGAGGGCCGAATCCCCGGGTCCGTTGGATCGCCAGCATCTCTTCGGTGTATCGACCGTCGTCGCCTTCGACGATCAGCGGGGGTTCCTGGACCATGGGGCCGTCGTTGCGCAGCCGCGCGGCGAACACGGAGAAGAGCGGGGCAGCACCTTTCTTCGGCACGATGTCGCGACACGAGGCGAGGTGGAACCCCTCGGACGACACCAGGTCGACACCGCGGCGCTTTTGCTGGAAAGGGAAACAGAAGACGAACCAGCCGTCGCCGCGAAGGTGTCTGCGGGCGATACGGGCGTAGTCTCCTACGTGGCCGCGGAGCTCGAATCTTGCGTAGGCCTTCTGCGGGTCTTGCGGCAAGGTGCCGGCGTGCACAGGGAAGTACGGCGGGCTCGCCGTGACCAGGTCGAAGTCGCTGGCGATCTCGACCTCGCGCAGGTCGCCATGAATCGCGGTCACGCGATCACCGAACCCATTGCACTCCACGTTCGCGCACAAGAGCAAGAAGCTCGTATCCTGCGCCTCGACACAGGTCATCCGTGCGTGCTCGCCGAGGGCGTACAGCACGCTCAAGCCGACCGTTCCCACGCCGGCGCCGAGGTCCAGGCATCGGCGCGCCGCGGGGGTCTTTTGCAAGGCGTACCAGGCGGTCATCGCATCGTCGATGCTGTGACGGTGCCCTCGTTTGCGCTGGAAGATACGCAACGGGCCCACCAGAGGGCTCAGCGTGAGGGGCTCGCCCAAGGCGCGCTCCAGCTCCGCCTTGCGGCTGAGAAGGGCGCGGGAGTCGAGCGACACGGCGTTGTCCTGCTGGCTCGGGCCCTATCGACCGTCCGTTCCGAGCGGGACGACGCGCACGGGATGGGTTGCATCGTGCCCGTGGAAGGAGGCGTGGACCACCCCTTGACCCGCGGCGACGGTGAGCGCGTATCCCTTGTTGCGGGCGGTGCACGCGGGCATGAGGTTCCCGCATTCCGGCCCGGCACGCCCTTGCAGCGCCCCCTCGAAGCGCCAAGTGACCGGGTCGTCGTCGCTCACGAGCAGCGGATTCCCTTCCTTGTCGAACGCACGGGCGACGAAGGACAGGTTGTCGCCGACCCGGCTCAGGCCGGGACCGTCGATCTCGATGTGATCCACGGAGCGCACGTCGATCACGATATCGGACTGCTCGCACCCGACCCGGACCCTGCCGATGGATCGGGCGCGATACTGGCGGGAGGTTTCGTCGAAGGAAACGACGCCGGCAGGGCGGGCGCTGTCGAAGTCGCAGGGACCGTGCCGTGGCGACAGCGTCGCCGTGGATCCTTGCGCGATCAAGAACGTGGCGGCTTCCCTGCCCGAGCAGCATGGGAGCGACAGGAGGAAGCAGACAAGGGGCCGACGCACGGCGGGCAGGCTAGCATGAGGCGGTCCTGGCAGCACCATGAGGCATGATTTGCCGAGTTGCTGGCCCCGCTCTCCCATTGCCTGCGGGAAGCGGCCCGCCTAGAGTCGGTGCCATGCACAGGATCGCGGAAACCAGCGCCACACGTTGCGCGGCTGCCCGTGCAGCGGACGGCGAAAGGGGCAGTCGACCCCCCTGCTTGCGCACGGGTGCGGCCAGCCCGCGGACGGGCGCCAGCGTGGGTGGAGGAGGGTTGGACGGCGCCGGCTGCGGCGGAAGCGGTGAGCGGCGATAGCGCGATGACGGCGAGGGAAAGGATGCTCGAAGGCACGACGAGACGAGGCGAGCTTGGGCGCAGGCGAGCCTGCGGGTAGGGGTCGCAAGCACCATGAAGATTGTTGCGGACCTGCACGTTCACTCGCGCTTCTCGCGCGCTACGAGCAAGGATCTGGACTTTGTGACCCTTCATCGCGCAGCCGCGGTCAAGGGGCTGAACCTGGTCGGGACGGGAGACTTCACGCACCCGGGATGGATGCGAGACATTGAAGAGCAGCTCGAGCCCGCCGAGCAGGGGCTGTACCGGCTCAGACCCGACCTGGCGCAAGCGGCCACCGAAGGCCTGCCCGGAGGCTGCCGCACGGCCTGGGTCCGCTTCGTGCTCCAGGTGGAAATCAGCAACATCTACCGCCGCGGGGACCGGGTTCGCAAGAACCACAACCTGGTGTTCATGCCGTCGCTCGACGCTGCCCGTCGATTCACCGACAAGCTCGCTGCCATCGGCAATCTTGCGTCCGACGGTCGTCCGATCCTGGGGCTCGACGCACGCGACCTGCTCGAGATCACGCTCTCGACGGACCCCTCGGCCTTCCTGGTGCCCGCGCACATCTGGACGCCATGGTTCTCGATGCTGGGTTCCAAGTCCGGTTTCGACTCCGTCGAGGAGTGCTTTCGGGATCTTGCGCCGGAGGTATTCGCCGTCGAGACGGGGTTGTCGTCGGACCCGGCCATGAACTGGCGTGTCAGCGGACTGGACCGCATGACGCTCATCTCCAACTCCGATGCGCATTCGCCGTCGCGTCTGGGGCGGGAGGCGAACCTGCTGGACATCGAGCCCGGGTACGATCCGCTGCGCGAGGCGCTGCGCAACAGGCGTGGATTCCTTGGCACGGTGGAGTTCTTTCCCGAAGAAGGCAAGTATCACCTCGACGGTCACCGCAAGTGCGGCGTGCGCCTGGACCCGGAAGAGACGCGCAGGATCGGCGGACGCTGCCCGCGCTGTGGGGCACCGGTCACGGTCGGGGTTCTGAGCCGGGTTCTGGACCTCGCGGACCGGGAACCGGGGATACGCCCGGCGGAGGCACGTCCTTTCGTCAGCCTCGTATCGCTCGCCCAGGTGGTGGCCGAGTGCATCGGCGTCGCGCCGGAATCCCAGCGAGCCCAGGCGACTGCCTTGCACATCATGACGGCATTGGGCCCCGAGATCACGGTGCTGCGGGACGCACCGATGGAGGAGATTCGACGGGTTGCCGACCCACGTATAGCGGAAGCCGTGCGGCGGGTACGAGACGGCGACTTGTCGATCGAGGCCGGCTATGATGGTGAGTTCGGCAAGGTGACGATCTTTCGCCCTGGGGAGTTGGAGCGTTGGGCAGGACAGGGGTCGCTCATCGCGCAGGAGAGCACGACGCGGCGACCCCGGACGGACAGAGCCCGCGATGCTGCCTCGCGTGATCGTCGTCCCGCGGAGACGAGTGCGCCCCTGGTGCTGCGCAGTCCGGATGACCCGCTTGCGGGGCTGGATCCCTCGCAGCTTGCGGTGGTGCGTCACGGGGAATCGCCGCTGATCGTGAGTGCAGGGCCGGGGTCGGGCAAGACGCGCGCGCTTGCTGCGCGGATAGCGAATCAGATCCGGAGCGGCGCGGTGTTGCCGGAGAGGGTAGTCGCCATCTCGTTCACGAACCAGGCAGCCGACGAGCTGCGGAGCCGGTTGGAGGCGCAGCTCGGCCCGGCAAGCACGCCCACCGTATGCACCTTTCACGCGCTCGGGCTGCGCCTGCTGCGGGAGCACGCCCGGTTCGCGGGCACCGTGCTCGACGACGAAGCCCGTGCCGCGCTCGTGGCGGAAGCGGCGGGAACGGATCGCGCTACGCAGGTGCAGCGGCTGGTGCATCGGTTCAGCCTTGCCAAGCAGGAGCTAGAACCTGAAGCGGTGCTCGGTCGAGACGACGCCGACCTCGAGGTGTTCCGCCGGTACGAGGCGCTACGAAAGGCGCGTGGTCTGGCCGACGTCGACGACCTCGTGCTCGAGCCGACACGCATGTTGCTGGCGGACGGCGCCCTGGCCCGGCGAGTCGCCGCGGCGTTTGCGTCGGTTTCGGTGGATGAATACCAGGACGTCAATGACGTGCAGGCCAGGCTCGTCAAGCTGCTGTGCCCGGACGGACAGCGGCTCTGTGTGATTGGCGACCCCGACCAGGCGATCTACGGCTTCCGGGGATCGCGTCCGGGGCACTTCCTGGAATTCGAACGTCAGTGGCCGCACGCTACGCGCATGTCGCTGTCCACGAGTTGGCGGCTTTCGCGGCAGGTGCTGGGCGTGGCGAAGACGGTGCTCCCGCGTGGCAGCACAGCGTCGCCTCTCGAGGCTCCGCGCGAGGGACGGCCGGTGGAGATCATCGCTTGTCCCACGGCGTCGTCGGAGGCCGAGCAGGTGTTGGTGAGAATCGAACGGATCGTGGGAGGAACAAGCCTGTTTGCGGTCGATTCAGGGCGTGGGCGGGATGCGGAGGAGCCCGGCGTGGGGTTCGGCGACGTCGCCGTGCTCGTACGAACCAAGTCGCAGCGGGAGGAGCTGCTGACCGCTCTCGGCCGCTCGGGTGTCCCGTGCCGATCGGTGGGAGAAGACGAGCCGCACGATCCCCGGTCGCAGAAGGTGGCGGTCATGACGATGCATGCGGCCAAGGGCCGCGAGTTCGAGGTGGTGTTCGTCACCGGCGCGGAGCGCGGCGTGGTGCCGCTGGAGCGGCCGGGGCTGCAGACCGACCGCGACGAAGAGCGCCGTCTGCTTTACGTGGCAATCACGAGAGCCCGCCGCCTCGCGGTCATCACGTATGCGGCGAAGCGCACGATCCTGGGCAAGACGCGGGACACCGGTCCGTCGCCGTTCCTGTCCCGCATACCGGAGGAGTTGGTCGATGCAGCGGGTCCGCGCTGGCGCAAGCGCGAAGCAATGCCCCAGCTCAAGCTGTTCTGAGGGATGGCGCAGGCAGGAGACACGCGGATGGAACGACGACGGTGCGGGTGGGTGACCAGCGATCCTCTCTACGTTCGATACCACGATGAGGAATGGGGTGTACCGGTGCACGACGACCGGCGGCACTATGAGTTCATGGTGCTGGAAAGCGCGCAAGCGGGGCTTTCGTGGCTGACCATCCTGCGCAAGCGCGAGGGGTATCGTCGAGCCTTTGCAGGATTCGACCCGGAGAGGGTGGCGTGCTTCGACGAGGCCGACGTGGAGAGGTTGATGCAGGATGCGAGCATCGTTCGCAATCGCCGGAAGATCGTCGCCGCGATCGAGAACGCCAGGGCGATGCTCAGGGTGCAGAAGGAGCACGGGTCGTTCGACGCTTTCATCTGGAGCTTCGTCGGCGGCAAGACACGGCAGAACCGCTGGGCGACCTTGCAGGAGGTTCCGCCGTCGACGGCGGAGTCCACCGCGCTCGCCGACGCGCTGAAGCAGCGCGGCTTCCGGTTCCTGGGGCCGGTGGTGTGCTACGCCCACATGCAGGCGTGCGGGCTGGTCAACGACCACACGACGGACTGTTTCCGGTACAAGGCCGTGAGCAGGGCGTCACGCAGGTAGCGTGCTGCCTGGCACGACGGTGGACGTCCGTCAGACGCGCAGATGCGCGAGCCCGCTTCCGTCGGACCAACTGCCTTTGGCCTTGGAACCCGTCGAAGCCGTTGTTGCCCTCTGCGGGCTCGAGCGGCATACTCTGGCCATGCGCGCTTTTCTGGTCGCTGGGGTCTGCCTCATCGCTTTCGTCCAGTCGTGCGCTGCGTCGTCGGGCGACGACACCGCATCCAACGCCGGCGCCGCCGGCAACAAGGACGCCGGCTCATCCGATGCCTCCGATGCGCAGAGCTGCACGCCGAGAAGCTGCGCCCAGCTAGGCGCCTCGTGCGGCGACGTGCTGGACCCGTGCGGAGTCGTCGTGTCTTGCGGGCCGTGCCCGTCAGGCCAGACCTGCGGCGCACAGATTGCCAACCAGTGCGGGTCGGGCTCGTGCGTTCCCAAACCTGCGCGCAGCTCGGCGCGTCGTGCGGGTTGATAGGCGACAATTGCTCGGGCGTGCTCGATTGCGGGCAGTGCCCAGATGGGGTGGTCTGTGGGGCGACAAAGCCGAACCAATGCGGGGATGGGACCGGCGGCAGCGGTGGTACTGGCGGCAGCGGTGGTTCCGGCGGCAGCGGTGGTTCCGGCGGGTGCGCTCCGCAGTGCGCAGGGAGAGAGTGCGGTCCTGACGGTTGCGGCAGCCAATGCGCCCCGGGGTGCGGCGCCCAAGAAACCTGCAACGCTGTGACGGGACAATGCGAGTCTGCCTGTGCGGCCACATGGAAGACATCGGTCGGCACTGCTCTTGCCGGCGTGGCGTGGCAGCCGGGAGGGCTGGTGTACGCGGCGGGCAAAGATGGGAACATGGGGCTCGTGGCGTCGCTCTCGCCGTGCAATGGCTCAATCCAGGCTACGCGCAAGGTCGCGCCGGCCGGCGCCACGAGCACCGGCTTCTCCGCCATCAGCGTCTCGGGCACGGACATCATCGTTGGCGGCGTAGCGACCACCGCGTCCGACCCCAAGGAAGGCGCATGGGCGAAGCTATCCACAACGGACATGTCGATCGCATGGTCCAGCCTGCTGCACGGCAGTGGGAACACCGACGAGGTCTGGAGCGTCGCGGTGCCGGCTGGCGGCCCGGTCTGGTTGGCAGGGATCTCCAACGTAGAAGGTGGCGGAAGCGCCTGGGGAATCCGCGGCGACACGACGGGAGCCGCGTGCGGATTCCCTGTTCTTTCCGCCACCAGCAACGCCCGCCCGGCCACGGTCGGCCCGGACGGCGTCTATGTCGCCGGGTACAGCAGCTCTGGCAACGGCGGGGCGTTCGTCGCGCGGTATTCGTCCGTTGCGTGCTCGACCTCCGCGCCGTGCAATTGCCAGCCGGCGTGGGTCGCGGACGGCATCCAGGTGGGCACGGCCTACACCGAGGCCCGCGCGATCGTGGTCGTCGGCAGCACCATCTACATCGCAGGATTCGCGCAAGACGTGGGGGCCAGCTCGGGCGACTACTACGCCTTCCTCTCGAGGCTCAACGCCACAAACGGCGCCATCTACGCAACGTTCACCTGGAACCCGACCATCTACTTCGACAGCTTCCTCGGCCTCGCAACGGACGGCCAGACTCTCTACGGAGCCACCGTAGCGGGTTACGACTTCGGAAGCTATGACACCGCAACCGCCACCGTCGGCGCGTTCGCCCTGGACTTCACCGCAACCTCGGGGCTGCTCTGGGCGGTAGAGCTTCCCTTCATGGACGTGGCCATGGGCGTCGCGGCCGACGCGTCCCCCGCGGGTGGCGTGTACTTCGCGGGATTCACCGACACAGCCGGATGGGTAGCCCGCTGCACCAAGAGCGGCCAGTGCCCGTAGCGCGCACGCCGCGCCGATTTTCGTCGTTGTCGTTGATGCCTTGTCACCGAGCAGCGTCGTCGGATAAGCTGTACTTTCCGCCATGTCGGAGCGACGACGACACCCACGAAACAGCATCGCATTCCCTGCCACGCTCGTGATGGGCGGGGCGCCGTCGCCCGTTCCAGGGTTATGCAGAGACATCAGCCTTGGCGGGGTCTACGTGGTCACCGAAGCACGCCCGGCACCCGGCCAGCCGCTGCGCATGATTGCCACGTTGCCCGGATCCACGGAGCCGGTGACGATCTTCGTATCCGTGCGCTGGACGGGGCACGACGGTGTTGGATTGCAGTTCGACTCGCTGGGCGACAAGGAGCGCAATGCCGTGCTTACGGCGCTGCGAGTTGCGATGCCCAAGCCTTCTGTACCCCCGGGTGCCCGGCGCCGCCGTGCCATGGTGCTTGCAAGCGCGCTCTTGGTTGGCCTGCTGGTGTCGACCGGCCTCGGATTCGGCACGGTGCGCTATGGTCCTGTTCTGTTGTCCCGCCTGCAAGGCCCTGCGAGGTCCACCGCCGCGAACGAGGCGCCGCGCCCTTTTTTGTCCGCCCCGGCCTCCCCTGCCCGGCCCGCGCTCTCTTCCGTGGCACGAGGCGAACCGACACCGCCTCCCCCTTCCGCCCCGCCCGCGCCGTCCGTATCCGCGTCCAATGGCCCGGTGGCGTCTTCCGCGCCCGGCGTGGAAGCTGTCCCGACGGCCGACCCATCCTCGTGCATGGCCGCGATGTTTCCGGCGGATACGTTCAAGTCTACGCCGGACCTCGGATTCGTCTGCACCGAGCCCGACCCGCGAAAGGCCGCCTCCAGGATGCGCGTCAAGCTCGTCCTCGGAAGCGGCGGGAAGCTCACCACCGCCACCAACGAGTGGTCGCGCCTGGGCTGGTACGAGCTTGCCGTACTGGGTACCTTGCGACAAGGGTGTTGCCCGGCCCCTGCCCCCTTCACGCTCCCGCCTGCCCCGGCGAACTGTGCGTCCCTTCCCGAACGCATCGACGCAATCGGTGCCGCCGTCAAGTCCCGCAGCGAGATCGCCGAAGCGCGCAAGGCCTTCGAGGACGCCGCCGTGTGTTTGCAGGCAGCCCGCACCAGAGACTTCCATTACCCCACCGGTCCGTTCGGCGGCGGGCAGGTCGCGTTCGACGGATTCCTCGCACGCAACGCGCATTGAGCAGCCGCCGACTCCTTGCTCGACGCCATCGGGTCCGGGCGCAGGGGACACCCGTGAAACTCGCCGGAGGCCGACGACGCCGACCGGTGCGTCACGCTACTCGGAGGCTGTGGAATCGAAGCCGAGCCTCGGCTGGCTGGTGGTGAAGCGCAACCCCGGCAGGCAGACGTGTGCCGTCGACCCGGCTTTCGTTGAACAGCCTCGGAGCGACTGTCCGTCGCGGCCCATCATTGTGCCGGCCGGGGCGCTCGCCCCTGGGTTGTCCCGAATCCGAGTTGCCGACCGCGTGTTGCCGGCATCCCGGGCCGGTCAATGCAGTTCGCGACGACGGTCGATGGCCTTGCACACGGCGGTCACCTCTGCCTGGAGCAGGGGCCATGACGCCGACGCTCGCTGCCATGCCTCCTGGCGGCAGTGCTGCTCCAGCGTCTGGGCGACCTCCGCCAGGCGCGCTGCACACACTTGCAAGGCCATCCCTTTGATCGTATGCGCCGCTCGCGCAGCTTCCTGCGCATGGCCGTCGTCGAGGGCACGCCGCAACGCTTCCGCGTGCGTCGGTGCGTCCTGGCGAAAGATCGACAGGGCACGGGCCAGCAGTTTTTCGCTCCCTCCCATGCGCTCCAACGCGGCGTCCACATCGATAGGCGGTTGCTCGTCGCCTGTCGCCGTCGCAGCCCATTGCAGCAAGGCGGGGCGGATTCTGCTGAGCACGACCACCATCTCCCGCAGCAGTGCAGCCTCGGTTACGGGCTTTGCCACATAGCCGTCCATCCCCGCCTGGATGCACTGCTCCCGGTCGCCGGACATGGCATGCGCGGTCAACGCCACGATGGGCGTTGCGCGCGACGCGCTCTTCTTCTCGGCTTCTCGAATCCTCGCCGTCGCTTCCAGCCCGTTGACGGTCGGCATCTGCAGGTCCATGAGCACCAGGTCTGGATGCTCCCGGAGGAACACCTCCACCGCCTGAACTCCATCGCTCGCGGCCAGCACGGTATGCCCGTGCTTCTGCAGGAAGTGCGTGGTCACCTCGCGGTTCAGGGCGTTGTCTTCCGCGAGCAGCACGCGCAGAGGTCGGATAATCGGTGCGTCCGCTGGCGCCCCCGGCTTGCGCACATCCGCCTGGGTCTCCAGCCCCAAGGCCGCCCTCACCTCCCTCTCCAGGTCGGCCCGCCTTACGGGCTTCGGAATCCAGCCCGCGCCTAGCGCCCGGCATCGGCTCATCTGCGCCGGCCAGTCATTCGTCGTCAGCATCATCACCAGCCGCTGCGATCCTGCCCTGCACTGCTCGGCCAGCGTGAATCCCGCCCCTGTTTCGAGCGCCCCTGACACCAGCACGAGGTCATGCCGCACACCGTCATGGGACGCCCGGTCCATGGCCGCCTGAGCGTCCGCCACCGTCGACACCGACTGCCACGTTACCCCCAACCTCGTCAGCATCCGCCCCACCGCCGCCGTGGCGCTCTCGTTGGCTTCCACCAGAAGCACGCGCGCGCCCGCCGTCTCCGCGCGACCCGCCAGGCCCAGCGGCGCGAGTTGCATCGTGGGCAGGTCACACTGCACCGTAAAGTGGAAGGTGCTCCCCTGGCCGACCTCGCTATCTACCCAGATCCGTCCTCCCATCATCTCGACGAGCTGCTTGCAGATCGCCAGCCCGAGACCCGCCCCACCGTGGGTGCGTGAGCTCGAGTCGTCGGCCTGGACAAAGGGTCTGAAGATCAGGCCTTGCTGGTCTTCGGGGATCCCCGGTCCCGTGTCGCTCACTTGCACGTGCAACGTCGCGGACTCCCCCGACTCCGACTCCACCCCTATCCGCAGCACGACCTCCCCTCGCTCGGTGAACTTGATGGCATTGCCCACGAGGTTCACCAGCACCTGCCTGACCCGGTTCGGATCGCCGATGACTTCCGGCGGCACACTGTCGTCGATGTCGCTGACCAGCTCGATTCCCTTGGCGTGGGCTCGGACTGCCAGCACGTTCATGCACTCGTCCACCACCGCCTCCATCGCGAACGGCACCGGCGCAAGCACCAGCTTGCCGGCTTCCACCTTGGCGATGTCGAGCACGTCGTCGAGCACGGACAGCAGCGACTGGGCGGACGCCTTCATGGCTTTGAGGCTAGCCCGCTGCGCCGGTCCGAGGTCGGTATCGAGGAGCACGTCCACCATTCCCACGACCGCCCCCAGGGGCGTACGGATCTCGTGGCTCATGTTCGCCAGGAAGCGGCTCTTGCTACGATTGCCAGCCTCGGCAGCGTCCTTGGCTTCCTGCAGCTCCCGGGTTCGCTCACGAACCCGCTCCTCCAACAGTAGATTCGACCTCTTGAGTTCCTGAACCGCGTCTTCGAGCTGCCGGTTCACCGACGCAATCTGCTCGTCTTTCGTCCTGCGCATCACGTTGATGCGGTCCGCCAGGGCGAGCGACAGCAACACCGCTTCGAGCGCCGACCCGATCTGCATGGACCAATTCGTCAGGAAACTCACGGGGAAGACGTTGAACGTCTTCATGATGTACAGAAAGGATCCGACCAGAAAGGACCAGATCGCGAGGATGAAGAAGTAGGCGGGACGATAGCCGCGGCGCGCCACGACGACGGCGTTGGCGATGAGGAACACCATCATGGGGACCGCGGATCCCGCGGCGATCTGGATGGCGATCCGGTAGGGGCCCACGAGGCTGAACACCATGTTCGCCCCGTTCGCCAGGAACAGTGGCCAGTAGAGCTTGTCGAGCCGAGGTGTGGTACGGGGTGCATCCAGCACCGTTCTCGCGAACGCCAAGGTCATCAGAACCGTGCCCGAAATGAAGAACGGCACGCACACGTTCGCCCACCACAGGTTCGTGGGCCACAGGTACTGAAAGCCGTAGCCGTCGAGCGCCGCTGCCGTCAGCCCGAAAACCCCGACGGACCCGCAGAAGAACACGTAAGTCTTGTCCCGAATCGACAGAAACAGGACCAGATTATACAGAATCAGCGCGCCAAGAACGCCGAAATAGGTGCCGATCACGAGCTGCTCTTCCGCCGCCGCCTGCGCGAACGCCTCCGGGGACCACGCATGAAACGGCGTATTCAGCGAACTCTCCGTCCTGACTCGCACGTAGTAGACCCGCGTGGCCCCCGCTGGCTCCTGCATATCGAACACAAAGGTGCGATACGCCAGCGGCCTCGCTCCAAAAGGATGTCGGTCCCCCACGACCGTCGCCCGGTACGCGGTCACGTCCTCAGGCCGCGTGTCGTCCGGCGAATACAACACCACGTCGTCCAGCATTGGATACGCCAGCTCGAGGAACCACCGGTACGACTGAGCAGATGGATTGCTGACGACAAGCCGCATCCAGTATGTGGAACGCGTAAAACCAAACCCGGGGACCGTCCGCTCGGACCGTCGAAACAGTGCGGCCTTCTCCCCGGTCACGTCGGCCAGCGTCCATGCGCCCGACGGGTCCTCCACGATTTCCAACCATCGTCCGATGGGTTCCCCGCGCAGGTCAGCACCGACGACGAGCGCTTCCTGGCCGGCCATGGCCTGGGTCGAACGGAGCAGCAGCAACGCCAGCACCCCGAGGATCCAGCACAGCAGAGCGAACCGTCTGGTCACCCTTGCAGGCTACCACGATTGCACCGTCGGCGGGTGCGTCGATCTGTGTCGTCCCGTCTCGGCCGGAGCAGTGTGGCGGATCCGATACGGGGACTTGCGTGTGCGGGCACCGGCTACCCATCACCGCATTCGGAGCCCTTGCTCGCTTGCGGTCGTGTAGCCGGTGTTCTACCGTACGAGCGTGCACACCGCCACATTCAAGTACGCAACGGTCAGCGGACTCTGGGACGCTCTCCAGGCTGCGGGGAGCAGCATGCGGCTGCCCGCTCCGGAACCTTTGCGACCGGGCTCGTGGGTACTGGCCGTGTTCGAATTCCATTCCAGTGCGAGAGCCACGGCTGCTGCTGCGAAGGTCGTGGGGGAAGCGCAGCGCGCCGATGTGCTCTTCGAGCGACGTGATTGGGAACGGCTCATCGAGTTCGCACGCCCTGCCTCCTCGCCGCGTCCTTCGCCCCGCGAAGCCCTTGCCACGATACCCGACGCGCTGCCACCTCCAGACATCGTCTCCGTGCTCGTCGTCGAAGACGACCGCCTGGCAACCGAAGTCGTCCGGACCTTTCTCGAAGATGAGGGCTGGGCTGTGGTCTGCGTGGAGCGCGCCGAGGACGCCCTACCGCTCCTCGACACGCGCACCTTCGCGCTGTTCGTGCTGGACTGGATGCTGCCCGGGAAGACCGGACTCGACCTCTGTGTGGAGATTCGCAAGAGGCCGCTGCACGCAAACAGCCCGGTGCTGTTCCTCACCGCCAATACCACCGCAGCCGCAGTGGAAGCAGCCTTCCAGGCCGGTGCCAACGACTACATCTGCAAACCCGTGCAGGCCGGCGAGTTCCGCGCGCGCGTCCTGGCCTTGCTCAGCCGGTCCGGACAGCACCGCCGAACCGCCTCCCCCGGTTGAGAACGGGTTTCGTCGCCGCCCCCTTCAGCGCACCAACGATACCACCACCGACACGGCCGCCGTCAGCACCGCTGCCGCCGCCATCAACCACCCGAGCAACCCCGGGAACCGCGCCATGGCGCGCACCGTCGCCATCGTCTGATGCGCCGCAATCGTCGTGGCTTCCATCGTGAATCGGGTGGGCGCCCGCCGATAGTCGGAGGACCACGTCGGGGGACCTATGCGGCTACCTTGGCGACAGAGGGCCTTGCCGCGCGTTTGCGGGGTGCCCGCCGTCGCTTTCGTAGGTGCGTGAGTGGCG
>Ga0209018_1000408_pt1 | contig 40392 bp, 39 predicted proteins | sample YNPBryBLVA2012_FD_185814 | JGI IMG/M metagenome (GOLD analysis project Ga0209018, IMG submission 185814) | Anoxygenic and chlorotrophic microbial mat microbial communities from Yellowstone National Park, USA - YNP Bryant BLVA 2012 (SPAdes)... ...
CACCCCCACGCCTACCCCGCCGGCGGAGCTCACCGTGGACGGGCTCATCCTCGACCGCGGGTTCGGGCGGGTGGACTACGCAGGAAAGCTGATCTTCAGCCAGGACACGATCCGCTGGGTGCCCCGGAAGCAGCCCTCCGCGGGGTTCGAGCTGCACCCCAAAGGCATCCGCGAGGTGAGCGTCACCTGCCGCACGGTCTCCCAGGGGAAGTTCTGCTACCAGCTCGTGGTGAAGATCGCCGCCGGGGACTCCTTCGAGTTCGAGGACGAGCAGCGGGAGCGGGGCGGCAACGCCGCCATCGAGCAAGCGGTGAAGGCGTTCCGGGAGCTTCTCCCCGAGGTCACCGTGGTGGAGAAGATCAAGTAGCCCCAACGCAGCCCGCAACACCCACGCCCCGCCAGCTGGCGGGGCTTCGTTTTCCAGGGCTTGACAAACGAGAACGGTCGCCCCAAGATGGGAGTGGACAAAAGTGGAGCGAAGTGGACCAAGGTGGGCCACTCGCCGGCGGTGAGCGGGATGAACGGGGCGACAGGGTTTTTCCGGGGCAGCTTCCAGGCCAGCATTGACGACAAGGGTCGCCTCAAGCTTCCGGCTCGCCTGCGGCAACAGCTGGAAACCTGGTACGGCAACCTGGTGTTCATCACCTCCTTCGATCCCGCGGAGCTGCGGCTGTACCCGCTTCCGGTGTGGGAGGAGTTCGAGCGCGCGTTCCTCGCCCAGCCCTCCCTCAACCCGCTGGTGCAGCGGCTTTTGGAGCACGCCAACTACGGGCAGGAGGAGGAGGTGGACGCCCAGGGGCGGGTGCTGGTGCCGGCGCTGCTGCGGGAGGTGGTGGGGATCGCCGGGGAGGTGGTGGTTTCCGGTCGCGGAAAGTTCCTCGGGGTGGTGGCCCGGGAGCGGGCCAAGCTGGAGCTCTCCCGGGCTTTCACGCCGGAAGAGCTGCAGGCGCTTTCGGCCTTGGAGCGATGAGGACCCATGTCCGAACCCCGTCACCTGCCGGTGCTCGTGGGCGCGGTGGTGGCGCTCTTCCGCCCGGTGGGGGAAGGGACCATCGTGGACTGCACGGTGGGTCTCGGCGGCCACGCCGCGGCGCTTTTGACAGCGCTTCCCGGCGTGCAGCTTGTCGGGCTGGACGTGGACGCGCAAGCGCTGGAGATCGCCCGCTCGCGCCTTGCGGCTTTCGGCTCCCGGGCAAAGCTCTTGCACGCCTCCTACACGGCGCTCCCGGGGATTTTGGACGAGCACCGCTTGGAGCCGGCTGGGGTGCTGTTCGATTTAGGGGTCTCCTCGCTGCAGCTGGACACCCCGGAACGGGGCTTTTCCTTCCGCCTGGAGGGGCCGCTTGACATGCGTTTCGGCCAACAAGGACCCCGCCTCGCCGATATCCTCGCCCGGGCCCAGGAAGCGGAGCTCGCTTCGTGGCTTGCCACCTACGGGGAGGAGAAGAAGGCCCGGGCCATCGCCCGCGCCATCCTCCAAGCGAAAAACCGCGGGGAGCTGGCTACCACCACGGACCTGCGCCGGGCGGTTTGGTCGGTCACCGGCCCACCCCGAGGGCGCACCGACCCCGCCACCCGCACCTTCCAGGCGCTGCGCATCGTCACCAACCGGGAGCTCGCGGGGCTCGCCCCTGCCCTGGAAGCCGCTGCCCGCCGGCTGCGTCCCGGGGGAAGGCTGGTGGTGCTGGCGTACCACTCCCTGGAGGACCGCATCGTGAAGACCACGCTGCGGCGTCTGGCCGGCCGCTGCGTTTGCCCCCCGGGGACCGCACCCTGCAGCTGCGGCCGCACCGAGCTGCTGCGCCTTCTCACCAAGCACCCCCTCACCCCGGATGCTGCGGAGCTCGCCGCCAACCCCCGCTCGCGCTCGGCGAAGCTCCGGGCCGCGGAGCGCAGGCCATGACGATCCTGAGCTTCCGCCCGCCCAACGCCTGGCTGCGCCCCAAGCTGGACGGGAGCTGGCGGCGCTGGCTCGTGGCCGCTTTGCTCTACGGCGGGGCCCTGGCAGCCCTGCTGGTCGCCACCGCTGCGCCCCGCCAGGAGCGGGTGCGCCTCGCCTACGAGATCGCCCGCCTGCGGGAGGAGGTGGCGGAGCTGGAGCGCAAGGCCCAGGAGCTAGAGCTGGCCAAGCACCGGCTGGTGGCCCCGCACGTGCTGGCCCGCTCCCTGGAGGAGCTTTCGCTGGCTCCCCCCACACCCTCCCAGCTCTGGTACCTCACCCCCCAGGGGGAGCTCCGGGGCACCCCCACCGCTCCCCGGAGGCCTGCCCCATGACCGTAAACCGCAGCCGCGTCTTGGTGCTCGCGGGGATCCTGGGGTTTTTGGCCCTGGGCGTGGTGTTGCGGCTTTTTGCCGTGCAGGTGCTGGAGCACCGGCGCTTTTTGGTGGAGGCGGAAAAGCAGCAGGAAGCGCTGGTACCCCTGGAGCCCCCCCGGGGAACCATCCTCACCCGGGACGGCTTGCTCTTGGCAGGATCGGTGGAAAAGGTGGCGGTGTACGCCAACCCCAAGCGCATCCCCCGGGAGCGGTGGAGCTGGGTGGCGGAGCGGCTCGCGCCCCTGGTGGGCAGGTCAGCTCAGGAGATCCTCCAGGAGCTGCAAAGCCGGGACGGGTTCTTCTACCTCGCGAAAAACCTCGATCCCGCGGTGGCCACGCCCGTAGCTCAGCTGGGGCTCAAGGGGGTGGGAACGCTCCCCTCCCAGCAGCGCATCTACCCCCAAGGGCCGTTCGCCGCCGCGGTGGTGGGGTTCGTGAACCGCGAAGGCCAGGGGCAAGCGGGGGTGGAAGCGGCCTGCCAGCAGCTGCTGGCGGGGGAGGAAGGGCTGGCCCGCCTCGTCCGGGACGGCAAGCGGGTACCCACCCGCTTGGCCTACAAGCTGGAAAAGCCCGGGCGCCCCGGCTTTCAGCTGGTCTTGACCCTGGATGCCAGGGTGCAGTGGGTGTTGGAGGAGGAGCTGGCCCGAACCCTGGAGGAGGTTGGGGGCCGAGGGGCTGCGGCGGTGGCGCTGGACCCGCTCACCGGGGAGGTCCGCGGCATGGCCTCGCTGCCCTCCTACGACCCCCAGGACCTGGGGCGTTTCCCCCAGGAGCATTGGCACAACCGCGCGGTGGAAACTGTGCTGGAGCCGGGATCCACCTTCAAGCCGTTCGTGGTGGCAGCGGCGCTCACCGCCGGGGTGGTGGGCAGCGAGAGCTTGGTGGACTGCTCCGGGGGCGGAGTGGAGGTGGCAGGGTTCTTCATCCGCGACCACGCCCGCTACGGCGTGCTCCCCTTGCGCCAGGTGCTGGCGTTCTCCTCCAACGCCGGCACCATCCGCCTCGCGCTGCGGACCCCCGAGGAGCAGCTGGACCAGACGATCTGGGCTTTGGGGTTCGGCCAGCCTACCCGGGTGGAGCTGCCCGCGGAATCCCCGGGGCTGTACCGCCGCTGGGGGAAGGGAAGCTGGTCGGCGCTCACCCCGGCGGGGCTCGCCATCGGCCAGGAGATCAGCGTGACCGCGCTCCAGCTGGCCCGGGCTTACGCTGCCCTGGCCAACGGTGGCCTTTTGGTGCAGCCCACGCTGCTCGCCGAGGTACGCGACCGGGACGGGAACCCCGTGGCGGTGCGCCGCAGCGCAGCCACCAAGCGGGTGCTGCCGGAGCCGGTGGCCCGGGCGGTGGCGGGGATGCTGGAGGCGGTGGTGGAGGAGGGAACCGGGAAGGCGGCGGCGGTGGCGGGGTTCCGGGTGGCGGGCAAGACCGGCACTGCCCAGAAGGCCGTGGGGGGGAGCTACAAGGCCGGGCGGCATGCGGCGTGGTTCGCCGGGTTTTTCCCCATGCCCGACCCCAAGCTGGTGCTGGTGGTTTGCGTGGACGAACCCCAGGCCAGCTACTGGGCTGCGGAGGTGGCGGCCCCCACCTTCGGGCGCATCGCCGCCAGGCTCTTGCCGCTTCTCGGGGTGCTCCCCCAGGAAAGGAGCGCGGCATGACGTTGGGGGAGCTCGCGCGCCTTTGCGGAGGGAAGCTTTCCGGGGATCCCTCGCTGCTGGTGACCGGGATCACCCACGTGGCCCAGCAGGTGCAGCCGGGGTACGTGTTCGCGGCGCTGCCCGGGCTGCGGCACCACGGCTTGGAGTTCCTCCCCGAGGCCCAGGCCCGCGGGGCGGTGGCGGTGCTGGCGGACCGCAAACCCTCCTCGCGGCTTCCCTGGATCGCCACCCCGGAACCCAGGAAAGCCATGGCCCTGGCGGCTTGGGCCTTGGCCGGGGACCCCGGCAAGCAGCTTTTGCTGGTGGGTGTCACCGGCACCAACGGCAAGAGCACGGTGTGCGACCTCACCGCCCGCATCCTGGAACGAGCGGGCAAGCGCGTGGGGGTGTTCGGCACCCTGGGCTACCGCCTCCCCCAGCGCACGGTGCCTGCCCCCCGCACCACCCCGGAAGCCACGGACCTGGCACCGCTGCTCGCCGAGCTCGTGGCGGCGGGGGGGCACGCCGCGGTGATGGAGGTTTCCTCCCACGCATTGGCGTTGGAGCGGGTGGCGGGGCTTGCGTTCCAGGTGGCGGTTTGGACCAACTTCACCCAGGACCACCTGGACTTCCACGGCACCATGGAGGGCTACTTCGCGGCCAAGCGCAAGCTCTTCCAGCTCCTGGCCCCCGGAGGGGTGCGGGTGGTGAACGCCGACGATCCAGCGCTGCAGCCACTGCTGGCCGAGCTCACCCCGGGAGACCTCACCTTCGGGTTCGGGGAGCTCGCCCAGGTGCGGGCCACGGAGCTGGCCTGCACCCTGGAGGGGAGCCGCTTCACCTTGACCACCCCCCGGGGGAGCTGCCCGGTGACGCTTCCGCTCCTGGGGCGGCACAACGTGGCCAACGCCCTGGCCGCCGCTGCTGCCGCCCTGGCGCTGGGGTGCGACCTGGCCACGGTGGCGGCGGGGCTTGCCAGCGCCCGCCCGCTCCCCGGCCGCCTGGAGCGGGTACCGCTGGATGCCCCGTTCGCGGTGTTCGTGGACTACGCCCACACCCCGGACGCGCTAGAAAAAGTGCTCACCACGCTCCGCTCCCTCACCCCGGGGCGGCTGGTGGTGGTGTTCGGCTGCGGCGGGGACCGGGATCCCAGCAAGCGGCCGCGCATGGGGGAGGTGGTGGCGCGCCTGGCCGACGTGCCCATCGTCACCTCGGACAACCCCCGCAGCGAGGACCCCGGGGCGATCATCGCCCAGATCCTCCAGGGGATGGAGGCCACCCCCAACCCCCGCACCTTGGTGCTCCCCGATCGCCGGGACGCCATTGCCGCCGCCCTCAGGCTAGCGGAGCCCGGCTCGGTGGTGCTTTTGGCGGGCAAGGGGCACGAGGAGGTGCAGATCTTCGCCGACCGCACGGTGCCGTTTTCCGACCGGGAGGAGGCGATCAAAGCTTGGCAGCGGAGGAAGGGATGATGCGCGCGACGCTCGCCGAGCTGGCGGCGATCCTCGGCTGCCAGGTGCCCGCCGGCGCTTCCCAGGTGGTGGTGGCGGGGGTGGCGTTCGACTCCCGGGAGGTGGCGCCGGGGAACCTGTTCGTGGCCATCCCCGGGGAAAAAACCGACGGGCACCTGTTCCTGGAGGAGGCCCGGCGGCGGGGGGCCGCCGCGGCGCTGGTCCTGCGCCCCCAGCCTGCGGCGCTGCCGCAGCTTGCGGTGCCGGACACCGTGGCGGCCCTGCAGCGCTTGGCGGCAGCCGAGCGCGAGAAGCGGCAGCTGGCGGTGGCCGCGGTCACCGGCAGCGTGGGAAAAACCACCACCAAGGCCATGCTCGCGGCGCTTTTGCGCACACGCTTCCCGGTGGCGGAGACCCGCCTCTCCCGCAACTCCCAGGTGGGGCTCCCGGCGGAGCTCTTGAACCTCCCGGAGCACGCCAGCTGGTTCGTGGCGGAGGCGGGCATGAGCCACGCCGGGGAGCTGGACCGCCTGGGCCGCGTCCTCGCCCCCGACGCGCTGCTGTACACCCGCATCGCTCCCGTGCACCTGGAGTTCTTCCCTTCCCTCGCCGCCATCGCCGAGGCCAAGGCCGAGCTCATCCCCCACTTGAAGCCGGAAGGGGTGCTGGTGGTGAACGCCGCGGACCCTTGGCAGGAAAGCTTCCCTTCCCGCTTTTCCGGCCGCCTGCGGCGCTACGGCGCAGCGGGTTGCGACCTGTGGCTTGCAAGCTACCGCAGCCGAGGGCTCTTGGGCTCGCAGCTTTCGCTCCAAGGGCCGGGGGTCCGCTTCCAGGCCACGTTGCCCCTCCCAGGAAAGCACCAGGCGGAGAACTTCCTGGCAGCGGCGTGCCTCGCCCTGGAGCTAGGGGTGGACCCGGAGAGCATCGCCGCCACCGCGGCTACCCTCGCCCCCCAACCCCACCGGGGGGCGGTGCACCGGCTTGCCAACGGGGCAATCCTCGTGGACGACAGCTACAACGCCTCCCCGGCAGCGGTGGCTGCGATGCTGGAGCTTCTGGCGGAAACCCCGGGCCGCAAGGTGGCGGTGCTGGGGGAGATGCTGGAGCTGGGGGAGCAGGCGGAGCAGTTCCACCGGGAAACTGGCAAGCTGGCGCGGCAGGCTTGCGAGCAGCTGCTCGCGGTAGGGGGCGAGAACGCCCGGGCTTTGGCGGAAGCGTTCGGGCCCGGTGCCCAATGGGTGGAGGACGTGGCCGCCGCCATCCCCCGCTGCCGCACCTTGCTGGAAGGTGGGGAGGTGGTGCTGGTGAAGGGGTCCCGGGGGATCGGGCTGGACCGCCTGGTGGCGGCGCTTTTGGAGGAGGGACGGTAATGCTCTACCTTCTGGCATGGCACCTCCGGGAGCTCTGGGGCCCGCTCAACGTTTTCCGCTACATTACCTTCCGCGCCGCCCTGGCGGTGGTGGCCGCCTTGGCCCTGGGGCTTTGGCTCGGCCCCAAGCTCATCGCCGCCCTGCAGCGCTTGGCCGTGCGGCAGGTGGTGCGGGAGGAAGGGCCTGCCAGCCACCGATCCAAAAGCGGCACCCCCACCATGGGAGGGCTTTTGATCCTCGCGGCGCTTTCCCTGCCGGTGCTGCTTTTTGCCGACATCACCGAGCCCTGGGTGTGGGTGGCCTGCGGCACCACCTACGCCTTCGGGGCCATCGGCTTCTGGGACGATTTCCTCAAGGTGAAGCGGGGCAAGAACCTAGGGCTGCGGGCCTGGGAGAAGCTGGGCCTGCAGCTTCTGGCCGGGGCCACCGCGGGGGTCCTGGTGCGCCTGGTGGCCGGGCACGCCCCCCACGCCGGGGTGCTCTACGTGCCGTTCTTCAAGAACGTGCAGCTGGACCTGGGGTGGGCTTACATCCCGTTCGTGACGCTGGTGCTGGTGGGGGCTTCCAACGCGGTGAACCTCACCGACGGTTTGGACGGCCTGGCCATCGGCTCGGCGATCCTCGCCTCGGGGACGTTCGCGGTGTTTTCCTACGTGGCTGGGCACGCCAAGATCGCCCAGTACCTCCAGGTCCCGGCGGTGGCGGGGGCCGGGGAGGTGGCGGTGTTTTGCGCTGCGCTGGTGGGAGCAGCGCTGGCGTTTTTGTGGTTCAACTGCCACCCGGCCCAGGTGTTCATGGGGGACGTGGGATCCCTGGCCCTGGGGGCGGCCATCGGTATCACCGCGGTGGTGGCGAAGCAGGAGCTGGCGCTGGCCATCGTCGGCGGGCTTTTCGTGGCAGAAGCAGCTTCGGTGATCCTCCAGGTGGCGAGCTTCCAGCTTCGGGGCAAGCGCATCTTCCGCATGTCCCCGCTGCACCACCACTTCGAGCTTTCGGGGTGGGCGGAAACCCAGGTGGTGGTGCGGTTCTGGATCATCGCTGCCATGTGTGCCTTGGCCGGCTTGGCCACCTTGAAACTGCGATGAGGCAAGCGCGCTGGCAACGGGCTTTGGTGGTGGGTCTCGGGGTTTCCGGGGTGGATGCCTGTCGGCTGCTCCGCGCCGCGGGGGTGGAGGTGCGCGCCGTGGACCGGCAAAGCGCACAAGAGCTGGCGTTCCGTCTGGCGGAGCTGCCGGAGGGGGTGGAGGTGCGCCTGGGGGAGGTGGGCGAGGAGGTGCTGGAAGGGGTGGATGTGGTGGTGCTCTCCCCCGGCGTACCGCCTACGGCCCCGTTGGTGCTGGCGGCCCAAGCCCGGGGGATCCCGGTGCTTCCCGAGGTGGAGCTGGCGTTCCGCTTTGCAGGCGAGACCCCCATCGTGGGGATCACCGGCTCCAACGGCAAGAGCACGGTCACCGAGCTCGTAGGCCACATCCTCAAGACCGCGGGGCGCCGGGTGGCGGTGGGGGCCAACCTGGGTCCTGCCGCCAGCGGCTTGGTGCTCCGGGGGGGCTGGGACGTGATGGTGTGGGAGCTTTCCTCGTTCCAGCTGGAGCTGGTGCAAACGCTGCGCCCCGCGGTGGCGGTGTTTCTCAACCTCTCCCCGGATCACCTGGACCGCCACCCCACCCTGGAGGCGTACCTGGCGGCCAAAGCCAAGATCTTCGCGTTCCAGAGACCCCAGGACCACGCGGTGCTCAACGCCGACGATCCGCTGGTAGCAGCGCTAGAGGTTTTCAGCCTGCGCCACACCTTTTCCTTGCGGGACAAGGCAGCGGAAGCCCACCTGGACGGGGCGCATCTGATGCTCCAGGGCAAGGTGCTCCTGGCTCGCCAAGCCTTGCCCCTCCCTGGGGAGCACAACGTGGCCAACGCCCTGGCGGCGGCCCTGGCCTGCCGCCTCCTGGGGCTTTCCCGGGAAGAAATCGTGGCAGGGTTGCGCACCGCCCGCCCCCTGCCCCACCGTCACGAGCTGGTAGCGGAGCTGGATGGCGTGCGCTACGTGGACGACTCCAAGGGCACCAACGTGGGGGCCGTGGTGGCGGGGCTTTCCGGCTACCCCGCCAAGCGGGTGCACCTCATCCTCGGAGGGCTCGGCAAAGGGCAGGACTTCCGCCCGCTGCGGGAGGCAGTGGCGGCAAAGGCGGTGCGGGTGTACCTCATTGGCCAAGCTGCCGAGGCCATCGCCGCGGCGCTGGGCGATGCGGTGCCGGTGGAGATGTGCGGTACCTTGGAGGAAGCGGTGCGCCGCGCCAGAAAGTGCGCGCTGCCGGGGGATGTGGTGCTGCTGTCCCCTGCCTGCGCTTCCTTCGACCAGTTCCGGGACTACGCCCACCGCGGGCACGAGTTCGCCCGTCTGGTGACCGGGAGCAAGCACCATGCCGAAGCGTAAGCAGCTGGATGGCCTCCTGCTTTTCGCCACGCTGGTGAGCGCGCTTTTGGGGATCGCGTTGGTGTGGTCCGCCTCGGCACCCCTGGCCCGGGACTACTACCGCCTGCCCAGCTGGGAGTTCGCCTACCGCCAGTTCCTCGCCTGGCTTCTGGGCACCGGGGCCATGCTAGGGGCGGCGATGCTGCCCCTGGACCGGCTGCTTTCCCGCACCGTGGCTTGGAGCGCGCTGGCGCTCACCTGGGTGTTGCTGCTGGTGCCGTACTTCCAGCCGGAGGTGGCGCAAACCCACCGCTGGCTGCGCCTCCCCTTCGGCTCGTTCCAGCCCTCGGGGCTCGCCAAGCTCACGCTCCCCCTGGCGCTCGCTGTGGTGCTGGCGGAGCTGCCGGAGGATGCCCGGGAGCAGCGCCGGCTGCTTGCCGTGGCGGCGCTGTTCGTGGGGGTCACCGTGGCGCTGGTGTACTTCGAGCCGGACCTGGGCACCGCGCTGCTGCTCGCCGGCACCTCCCTGGCGATGCTGTTCGTGGCCGGCACCAGCTTGCCGGTGCTCCTGGGGGCCGGGGGAGCGGTAGTGGTTTTGGGGGTGATGGGGGTGCTGGCGGAGCCGTACCGCTTGCAGCGCATCGCCAGCTTTTTCGCGGGGAACTCCTACCAGGTGCAGCAAGCGCTCATCGCCCTGGGCAGCGGTGGGCTTTTCGGCCGGGGGCCGGGGGCCAGCGTCCAGAAGCTCTTCTTCCTCCCCCAGCCGCACACCGACTTCATCTTTGCCGTGGCCGGGGAGGAGGTGGGGTTTTTGGGTGCCACGTTCCTGCTGGGAGTGCTGGGGTTTCTGGTGGCCCGGTGCTTCAAGGCAGCCCTGGCCTCGCCGCACCGCGCCGCAGCGCTTTTGGCGTTGGGGCTGGGGAGCCAGCTGGCACTGCAAGCGCTGCTCCACGTGGCGGTGTGCCTGGGGCTGGCTCCGGCCAAGGGGATGCCGTTGCCGCTGATTTCCGCGGGGGGTTCGGACCTCCTGGCCCACTTGGTGGGTTTGGGCTTGGTGCTGAACGTGGCCAAGGAGGGATCGTGAGGGTGCTGATCGCCGGCGGCGGCACCGGGGGCCACTTCTTCCCCGGCTTGGCGGTGGCGGAGGCGCTGCAACGCCGCGGGGGGGAGGTGTTCTGGCTCGGGGCCAAGGGAGGGATCGAGGCTCGGAAGCTCCCGGAGCTGGGGATCCCGCATCGCCTGCTCCCGGTGACCGGTGCCGTGGGGGTGAGCTTGGGGAAGAAGCTCGCGAGCTTCGCCCGGCTCCTCCCGGCCCTGGTGGCGGCCCGAGCCTACCTGGGGAAGGTGACCCCCCAGGTGGTGCTCTCGGTGGGGGGTTACGCCGCGTTCCCCGGAGGGGTGGCGGCGGGTACCGCCGGGGTGCCCCTGGTGCTCCAGGAGCAAAACGCCTTCCCCGGCCTGGTGCACCGCCTCTTGGCCCCCTGGGCCGCGGCCATCGCTTGCGGCTTGCCCCAAGCGGTGGAGGCTTTCCCCTCCTTGCCGGCGCGGTTTACCGGCAACCCGGTGCGCGCCGCGTTTTTCCAGGTTCCCCCCGCCCCGCCGCGACGCGCACTGGCGGTTTTCGGTGGCAGCCAAGGCTCCCAGGTGCTCAACCGGCTGCTCCCCGAAGCGCTGGCGCTGCTTTCCCCGGACAGCCGCCCAGAGGTGGTGCACCAGGCGGGGGAGCGCTGGGTTGCCGAGGTGCAGCAGCGCTACCGCTCCCTGGGGGTGGCTGCCCAGGTGGTGGGTTTTCTCCCTATGCCCTGGGAGGTGTTGGCCGAAGTGCCGCTGGTGGTGGCCCGGGCCGGGGCAGCCACGGTGGCGGAGCTGGCGGCAGCGGGCCGCGCTGCGGTGCTGGTCCCCTTCGGTCAAGCGGCGGAGGGGCACCAGCTGGCCAACGCCAGGGCCTTGGCTTCCACCGGGGCAGCTTGGGTGGTGGAGGAAACCGAAGCCACCCCGGCGACCCTCGCCCAGCTGCTGGCGACGCTTTTCGCGGATCCAGCGGCCACCGCGGCCCGGGGGGGCCAGGGCCGGAGCTTGGCGCGGGCCGATGCCGCCGAGGCGGTGGTGCAGCTGCTCTGTTCCGTGGCCAAGGCAAAGCTGGGGGAGGCGGCATGAACTTCGGACGGGTGCGGCACCTGCACTTCGTGGGGATCGGCGGTGCCGGCATGTGCGGCCTCGCCGAGCTCCTCCGGGGGGAGGGGTTCGTGGTCTCCGGCTGCGACGCCGCTACCAGCGAGACCACCCAGCGCCTGGCCTCCTTGGGCATCCCCTGCCAGCTCGGGCACAGCCCCGAGCACCTGGAGGGGGTGGACGTGCTGGTGGTTTCCTCGGCGGTGGCCCGGGACAACGCCGAGCTAGCCGCGGCCCGGGAGCGGGGGATCCCGGTGATCCGCCGGGCGGAGATGCTCGGGGAGGTTTCCCGCCTCAAGTGGACCGTGGCGGTGGCCGGCACCCACGGGAAGACCACCACCACCTCCCTCACCGGCTACATCCTCACCAAAGCGGGGTGGGACCCCACGGTGATCGTGGGGGGGCGGGTGCACTTCCTGGGGGCCCACGCCCGGCTGGGGCGGTCGGAGTACCTGGTGTGCGAGGCGGACGAGTTCGATCGCTCGTTCCTGGCACTGCACCCGGTGCTTGCGGTGATCACCACCGTGGAAGCCGAGCACCTGGACACCTACGGCACCTTGGAGGCCCTGGAAGAGGCGTTCGCCCGTTTTGCCAACGCGGTCCCGTTCTACGGCGCGGTGGTGGCCAACCTGGAGGACCCCGGGGTGCGGCGGCTCCTGCCCCACCTCACCCGGCGGGTGGTCACCTACGGCTTGGTTTCCCAGGCGGACCTCCACGCCCGGGTTTGGGAGCTGGCCACCACCGGGGCCACGGCCCGGGTGGTGTGGCAGGGAGAGGAGCTGGGGGAGCTCCAAGTCCCGCTCCTCGGTCGCCACGGTCTCGTCAACGCCCTGGCCGCCCTAGCCGCGAGCTTGGAGATGGGTGTGCCGTTCCCCACCGCGGTGGAAGCCATCGCCAGCTTTACCGGCGTGGCGCGCCGCTTCGAGATCAAAGGCAGCGTGGGTGGGGTGACCGTGGTGGACGACTACGCCCACCACCCCACCGAGGTGGCCGCGACCCTGGCTGCGGCGCGCCAGCGCTTTCCCGGACGGCGGCTGGTGGTGGCCTTCCAGCCGCACCTGTTCTCCCGCACCCAAGCGTTCGCCCGGCAGTTCGGGGAAGCGCTGCTGGCGGCGGACGTGGCTTACGTGCTGCCCATTTACCCGGCGAGGGAAGCGCCGCTGCCCGGGGTCTCGGCCAAGCTGGTGGTGGACGCTGCAAAATCCGCGGGACACCGGAGGGTGGAAGCCGTGGCGAGCCTCGCCGAAGCGCTGGGGGTGCTGCGGCGGGAGCTCCGGGAGGGGGACGTGCTGCTCACCTTGGGGGCGGGGAACGTGGTGGAGCTGGCCGAAGCGCTTTTGGCAGGAGGGACGCTGTGACTCGGGGGGGGCGCTGGACCAAGCTCGCTTTGCCAGCGGTGCCGCTGCTTGCAGCCCTGGCAGGGGTGGGGGTGGTGGGCCACGCCTGGGAAGTGCGCACCGTGGAGGTGGAAGGGGTGCGGCTGTTCGACCCCGCTCCGGTGCGAAAAGCCTTGGAGGAGGCGCTGGGAAGGCCCCCCGTGGCAGCTTCGGCCAGCGCTTTGCGGGAAAAGGTGCTGGCGATCCCCTGGGTGGAGGACGCCCAGGTGAGCGTGGAGCTTTCCGGAGCCGTGCGCTGCCTGGTACGGGAGCGCACGCCGGCCGCGCTGCTTGCCGACGGCAACCCGCCGCAGTTGCTGGACGCCACCGGGCGAGTCCTCGGCCCGGCCCGGGGCTCCGAGCCGCTGGTTTCCCTGGTGGGGTTCGCCCCTTACCCGGAGGAACGGCAGCTCGCCCTGGCGCTGCTGCCGCGCTTGGCGGAGGCATGGGGCAAGCCGGTGCGGCTGTGCCAGCGCCTCGCCGCCCGGGATTTGGCGGTATCGTTCGGGGAAGAGGACCCGTTGGTGCTCCTGGACCCCCAGCGCCCCGAAGCGCTGGTCTGGGCCAAGCAGGTCCTGGCCGCCTGGGAAGCTTCCGGCCAGGGGAAGCTCGCCCGGGTGGACGTGCGGGTCCCCGGAAAGGTGTTTTGCGAAAGGCGGGAGGAGAGCCAGTGATGGCTGCCGGCAACCCTGTGGCCAGCCTCGACGTGGGGAACTCCCGGGTCCTGGCGCTCGTGGGGGAGCTGGGGGAGTCCGGGGAGCTGGTGGTGCGCGGTGCTGGGGTGGCCCCGCTTGCCGAGGGGATGGAGGCAGGGCAAATCGTCAACCTCAAGAAGGTGGTGGCAGCCATCCGCGACGCGGTGCAAGAGGCGGAAACGCTGGCGGAAACGCTCATGGAAAAGGCTTGGGTGAGCGTGGGCAGTGCCGCGGTGGTGGGGCGCTACACCACCACCGCGTTGCAGCTGGGCAGCAAGAGCCGGCCAGTGCTTCCCAAGGATCTGGCCCGGCTCTGGGAAGCGGTGCGCTGGCAGAACCTCCCCTCCGGCCACCAGGTGCTCAACGTGCTGCCCCACGACTTCAGCTTGGACGACCAGGAGCACTTGGCCAACCCCGAGGGGATGGAAGGCACCCGGCTTTCCATGAACGCCTTGGTGCTTTCCTGCAAGGAGGGCCCGCTGCGCACCCTGGAAAAGGCGGTGAACCAGGCAGGGGTGGAGGTGCAGGGGTTCTTGTTCGCGCCGGTGGCCTCCTCCCTGGCGGTGCTCACCCCCGAGGAGCGGACCCTGGGCTCGCTTTTGGTGGACATGGGGCACAGCACCACCAGCTACGCCCTCTGGCACCAGGGGCACGTGGTGGCCGCCGGGAGCATCCCCTTCGGCTCCCGCATGGTGGAGCACGATTTGGTGCAGTTCTTCAACACCACCTTCGAAGCGGCCCAGGAGGCCAAGCTCCACAAGCTCACGCTGCTCTTGGATGCCGTGGACCCCGAGGAGGTGGTTTCGCTGCCCACCCTGGCGGGGGAAAAGCGCACGGTGAGCCGGCGGGAAGCGTGCAAGGTGGCCGCTGCCCGGGTGGCGGAGCTTTTCCAGCTCATCGGGCTGCACTACACCCGCCAGCTGCCCCGGGAGGTGCGCTTGCTCTCCGCGGCGCTGTGCGGGGGTGGCTCGCACCTGGAGGGGGTGGAGACCCAGGCCGCCTCGGTGTTCGGCTGCCCTGCCCGCTTGGGGGACCCGGGGGCGTTCACCGACGCCACCGGCTGCCTCACCCAGCCCCCGTTCCCGCTGCGCTCGGCAGCTTGTGCCCTGGGCCTGTTGCACTACGGCAGCCAAACCGCCCGCGGTGCGGTGGGCAGCGTGCCCACCCAGCGTTTCGGGAAAAAACAAGCGTTTTTGAGCCGGCTTTTCGGCCGGTGGAAGAAGGAGGGAGCCCATGATCACGTTTGACGACGCACAAGACCAAGTCCCTGCCATTCTCCCCGACGAGGCTTTCGCCCCTGCGGTGCTCAAGGTGGTGGGGGTGGGTGGCGGTGGTTGCAACGCCATCAACCGCATGATCCAAGCGGGGATCAAGGGGGTGGAGTTCATCGCCATCAACACCGACGCCCAGTCCCTCTCCCGAAGCCTCGCCCCCACCAAGATCCAGCTCCTCACCTCCACATCCCGGGGGAGGGCGCTAGGAGCAGGGGGGAACCCCGCGGTGGCGCGGGAAGCAGCCCTGGACAAGACCGACGAGATCCTCGACGCCCTGGCGGGGGCCGACATGGTGTTCATCGCTGCGGGGATGGGGGGCGGCACCGGTACCGGCGCGGCACCCATCGTGGGTACGCTGGCCAAAGAGCAAGGGGCCTTGACCGTGGCGGTGGTGAACACCCCGTTCAGCTTCGAGGGCACCGAGCGGATGCGGGTGGCGCAAGCGGGGCTCGCGGAGCTCAAGGGGTGCGTGGACACGCTGCTGGTGGTGCCCAACGCCCGGCTGGAGGAGATGGTTTCCAGCCAGCTCACCATCAGCGAGGCGTTCCTCCTGGCGGACCAGGCGCTGCACCACGGCGTGCAGGGGATCTCGGAAATCATCAACGAAACCGGCATCATCAACCGGGACTTTGCCGACGTGAAGGCCGTGCTTTCCGGCGGGGGGATGGCGCTCATGGGGATCGGCGTTTCCTCCGGGGAGCATCGGGCCCTGGAAGCGGCGCAAAACGCCGTGGCTTCGCCGCTTCTGGACGACGTGGCGCTGCAAGGGGCGCAGCGGGTTCTGGTGAACTTCATCACCGGCCCCAACGCCACGCTGGGGGAGGTGCGGGAAGCGGCCCAGTGGATCAAGGAGCAGTGCGCCCCCAACTGCACGTTCCTCTTCGGCTACGTGCAGCGGGAGGACTTCGGGGAGGCGATCCAGGTCACGCTCATCGCCACGGGTTTCGGCCAAGCCGAAGCCCAGGAAGCCAAGCCCAGCGTACGCAGCGAGCAAGCGGTGCCCAAGGGGGAGGCGGTGCCCACCAGCCCGTTCCTCCCCAAGACCGACGTGGCCAACTTCGGGGTGGAGATCCGCCCCGACGACTTCCACCTGCCGGCGGTGCTGCGTCAGCAGCTGGACTGAGCTCCGACTGCTGGCCCCGCCCTCTGCGGGCGAGCAAGCTCCTCTGGAAGCTCCCCCTGGGGCTTCGTGCCTAGCTATTTCTTGCGGAAAAGCGCTTCGAAAGCCGCGCGGGGATCCTTGAGGGAAAGCTCCTCCCCCCCGAACTCCTGCACCAGCCGGGGGGCGAAAAGCTGGCAGGCGTTGGCCGCGTTCTTGTTGGCCACGCGGGTGAGCACGGGCTTGAGGCACTGGTTCGGGGCGGAGGTATCGAAGAACACGCAATGGGCGCAGGAGTGCAGCGCCGCGTGGCACTTGAAGCAGCTGGCCTCCAAGGGGACCTGGGAGGTGAACGGCTGCTTTTCCCCGCACACCCGGCAGCGGAACACCGACACCGTGGGGGCTCCCAACCCCCTCCCCTTGGGGGCCAGGCGCTCCTCGTCCCGGCGCACCCGCTCCCGCTCCCTCTGGCGTTCCCTCTCTTCCCACTCGCTGTCCTGGTAGCCCCTATGGCGGTACTTGCGGTCCGACATGCTCCCTTTATAGCACCGCTTCGGGCGGCACACAAAACCCTCACTGCGCTATACTGCCCCAGCAGGGAGGGGGTTCGGGGTTCATGGGTGAAACCGCGCTGCACAGGAAGGTCAAGGAGCTGATCATCAACAGGTTGCAGTTGGAGGGCATTACCCCCGACGACATTGACAACGCCGCGCCTCTGTTTGGCGATGGGCTGGGGCTGGACTCCATCGATGCCTTGGAGCTGGTGATCGGCATCGAGAAGGAGTTCGGCGTGCGTATCCAGGACGAAGAGGTGGGCACCAAAGCGTTCGCCTCGGTGAACGCCCTGGTGGAGTTCCTCAGGAGCAAGGGTGTCCCGGAGGCAGCCTGAGGGGTCCATCCCCCACGAGCGTCCTTTCCGCTTCGTCCAGGCCAGCGCCAGCGGGCCGGTGGTGCTGCCCACCGTGACCGCTTCCGAGAGCTTTCCACCGAGCTTGCCGCTGCCCCTGGTGGCCGAGGCCATGGCCCAAGCGATCCTCCTGGCGGATCCTCCCCCCGCCGGGGCGCCGCTGCGCCTTCTCGGTTTGGACCAGGTGGTGCTCCGCCAGCCGGTGGAGGCGGGGCAGCGGCTTGAGGTGGAGGTGCATCGGGAAGCGCGGTTCGGCAAGCTGGCACGCTACACCTGCCGCATGCTGGCTGCGGGCAAGCTGGTGGCCGAAGGGCGAATCACCGTGGGGTTCTGAAGCCGGGAGGAAAGCATGGAGCTCAAAAGGTACGCGGAAGGCAACGTCACGGTCCTGGAGGTGGCGGGCAACGTGAAGCTGGGGGAATCCGCGAAGCAGCTCGCTGCGGAGATGGAGAGGATCTTCCAGGAGACCGCCGGGGGGCTACTTTTGGACGTGGCTCGCATTGATTACGTGGACTCCACGGGGATCGGCGAGTTGGTGGGGTACCTCCAAAAGTTCACCCAAGCCGGCCGGCGCATCGCGCTGCTGCGGCCCCACCAGCGCCTTGAGGCTCTGTTGAAGCTCACGCAGCTGGACAAGGTATTCCCGATCTTCTGGGAACGGGAACAAGCTCTGGGTTACGTGGCAGGCTCCTGAGGGGGGGCAATGCGGAGGAAGCGAGATGGTGCGAAAGGGGGGACTCGAACCCCCACGGCTGTGCAGCCACAAGATCCTGAATCTTGCGCGTCTACCAGTTCCGCCACTTTCGCACGCGCACCAGAGATGGTAAATACCACGGGCGCGCCTGTCAAGCGGACCCCCCCTTCCCCCGAGGTGGCGCTGGCGGCCAGCAAGCTAGCCGCGCTGCTCCGGGAGTTCGGCCCCCAAGGGGCGAGCACCGCGGTGCTCGCCGCCAAGCTGGGCCTTGCGGGAAAGGCTGACCTGGCCGAGGTGCTGGCCTTGGCCGAGGAGCGGGCGGTGGCGGTGCCGCTTCCCAACGGCCGCTGGGTGGCCCTGGAGCACTCCGGCTGCACCGCAGGGGTGATCCGCACCACCGCCAAGGGGTTCGGGGTGGTGCGGCCGGTGCGCGGGCAGGGGGAAGAGGTGGTGGTACCCCCGGAATCCTTGGGAAACGCCATGGACGGCGACCTGGTGCTGGTGCGCCGCCGCACCAAGCGGGTCCGCGGCCGCCTGGTCCCCCACCGCTTCGGGGAAGTGGTGCGGGTGCTGCGCCGCGCCCGGCAAACCATCGTGGGCCGCTTCATGCCCGACCCGGTGCAACCCTGGGTGGACCCGTACGCCAGGCGGCTTTCCATGAAGGTGCTGGTGCGGCAGCCGGAAATCCCCGTGCGGGAGGGGGAGTTCGTGGAGGTGGCGGTGGAAAGCTACGGGGAGCAGGGGCCCATTTCCGGCCGCATCCTCCGCAGCTTGGGCGTGGCAGGGGAGCCGGGGGTGGACGAGGAGGTGGTGCTCGCCGAGCTTGGAATCCCCGTGGAGTTCCCCCCCGAGGCGGAGGTGGAAGCCGCAGCGCTGCCCGAGGAGGTACGCCCGGAAGACCTGGCCGGCCGGCAGGACCTGCGCCCCCAACCCGCGGTGACCATTGACGGGGAAACCGCCAAGGACTTCGACGACGCGGTGGTAGCGTTTCCCGGCCCTGGCGAGAACATCGAGGTGTTCGTGCACATCGCCGACGTGTCCTACTACGTGCAGCCCGGCACGGCGTTGGATCTAGCCGCCCGGGAGCGGGGCACCAGCGTGTACCTCCCCGGCCGGTGCGTGCCCATGCTCCCCGAGAAGCTCTCCAACCACCTCTGCTCCCTGGTCCCGGGAAAGGATCGGCTGGCTTTTACCGTGCGTTTCCTGGTAACCCCTTCCGGGCGCATCGAGGGGTACTGGGCCACGCGCTCGGTGTTTCGCTCCCGCCGCCGCTGCACCTACACCGAGGTTTTTTCTTGGCTGGAGTCCGGGCAGTTTCCGCAAGAGCTGGAACCCGATGTGGTGGCGTCGCTGCGGCTTTTGGACATCGCCGCGGCGCGCCTGCGTGCCAACCGGCAAAAACGCGGCTCCATTGACTTCGACCTCCCGGAGCCGGAGATCCTCCTGGACCCCCAGGGGTTCATGACCGGCGTGCGCGCCGCGGAGCGCAACCGCGCCCACCGGCTCATCGAAGAGCTGATGATCGCCGCCAACGAGGCGGTGGCCCGCATGCTGGTGTTCGGCAAAACGCCGGGGATCTTCCGGGTGCACAGCCGCCCCTCCCCCGGCAAGCTCGCGGAGCTGCAAGCGGTGCTGGAGGAGTTCGGCGTGCCTCTTTCTGGCGATCTGCAAGATCTGCCTGCTTCGGAGCTCCAGAGGGTGCTGGCCGCTATCGAGGGCAAGCCCGAGGAGCGGTTCCTGCAAACCCTGGTGCTGCGCAGCTTGGCCAGAGCCGAATACCTCCCGGAATGCCGCGGCCATTATGCCCTCGCTACCGATTTCTACCTCCACTTCACCTCCCCCATCCGCCGCTACCCCGACCTGGTGGTGCACCGTTTTCTCGCCGATTTGCTTTCCGGAAAACGCCTGTCCCCCACCCAGCGGGAGCTGGTGGAAGCGGAGCTCGCGGAAATCGCGCTTTGGAGCTCGTTCACCGAGCGCCGCGCGGAAGAAGCGGAGCGGGAGGTGGTGCGCTGGAAACAGGCGGAGTTCATGAAAGACAAAATCGGCCAGGAGTTCACCGGCCACATCACCGGGGTGCTCGCCTTTGGCGTTTTCGTGCAGCTTTCCGAGTTTTTCGTGGAAGGCTTGGCGCATATCTCCACGCTCACCGACGATGTGTACCGCTACGAAGAGGAAGGCCACCGGCTCGTAGGGGAGAGAACCGGCAGGGTGCTGCGTTTGGGGGATGCGGTGCGGGTGCGGGTGGTGGGCGTGGACGAGGAAACCATGGGGGTGGATTTCGAGCTGCTGCTTCCCCCGCTGCCGTCGGGGAAAGCCGGAGCGCCTGCTCGCCCCTCCTCGGCGCTTGCCCGGGGCCAAGAGGGGCGCTCCCAGCACCCGCGAGGCCGACACAAAAAACCGCGGCCGCCGAAAGCCGAAAAGAAAACCGCACGCCAGCCGGCGAGCCGCCGTCGCGGCCGCTAGAGGCCGGCGATCTTGCTACACTTGCCCCCGGAGCGAAGAAGGAGCTGGTATGGGCAGTGCCTGGGAACGACCTTTTTGTGGCAGCTTGCGGCCCGCGCACATCGGCAGGCGGGTAGAGCTTTGCGGTTGGGTGCGTCGCCGCCGAGACCTGGGAGGCGTGGTGTTCGTGGACCTGCGCGATCGCGAAGGCATCGTGCAAGTGGTTTTCCGCGATGACCTCCGCGCGCAAGCCGAAACCCTCTCCCCTGAGGACGTGGTGCGCGTGGTGGGCACCGTGGTGGCGCGGGAAAACCCCAACCCCCAGCTCCCCACGGGGCTGGTGGAAATCGCCGCGGAGGAGCTTGCGATCCTCAACCGCGCGGAAACCCCTCCCTTCGTGGTGGAGGACAAGGTCAAGGCCAGCGAGGAGCTGCGGCTTCGTTACCGTTTCTTGGACCTGCGCCGCCCGGAAATGATGGCCAACCTGCTGCTGCGCGACCGCATTACCTTCGAAATCCGCCGCTATTTCCACGAGCTGGGTTTCGTGGAGGTGGAAACGCCGATCCTCACCCGCTCCACCCCCGAGGGTGCCCGAGATTTCCTGGTGCCCTCGCGCCTTTCCCCCGGCAAGTTCTACGCGCTGCCCCAGTCTCCGCAGCTGTTCAAGCAGCTCCTCCAGGTTGCTGGCCTGGGAAGGTACGTGCAAATCGCTCGCTGTTTTCGCGACGAGGATCTGCGGGCGGATCGGCAACCGGAGTTCACCCAGGTGGATGTGGAAGCCTCCTTCGTCACCGAGGAGGACATCTTCGCGCTCCTCGAAGGGCTTTTCGCGCGCATTTTTCCCTTGGTGGGGATCCAGCCCCCCAACCCGTTTCCGCGGCTTACCTACAAGCAAGCCATGGAACGGTTCGGCTCGGACCGGCCCGATTTGCGCTTTGGTTTGGAGCTCCTGGAGCTTGCCCCCGTGGCCGCGTCTTGCGGTTTTCCCCCGCTGCGGGAAGCGGCAGCCACCGGGCGAGTGAAGGGCATCGTGGTACCACAAGGCGCGCGCTTTTCCCGCAAAGAGCTGGACGAGCTCGGGGAGATGGCCCGCAGCTACGGTTTGCCGGGGTTGGTTTGGATGAAAAAAGCCCCGGAAGGGCTTGCGAGCTCGGCGAAAAAAGCGCTGGGCGAAGAGGGCATCGCTGCGTTCCTGGAGTGCTCCCATGCCCAGGAAGGGGACCTGTTGCTCGTGGCGGGAGGCGAGGAAAAGCCCGTGCTTGTCGCCCTGGGCCAACTGCGGCTGGCGTGCGCCGCCAAGTTGGGGCTTGTGGCAAAGGACCGGTACGCGTTCCTCTGGGTTACCGATTTCCCGCTGCTGGAGTGGGACCAGGAAAGTGAGCGCTTTTACGCCTGCCACCATCCCTTTACCGCGCCCAACCCCGATGACGTGGCGCTGCTCGCCACCGCCCCGGAAAAGGTCCGGGCCAGGGCCTACGACGTGGTGCTCAACGGCGTGGAGCTGGGAGGCGGGTCCATCCGCATTCACGACCAAAATCTGCAAAAACAGGTTTTCGCTTGCCTGGGGATCGGCGAGCAAGAGGCTCAGCAAAAGTTCGGCTTTCTCTTGGAAGCGTTCCGCTACGGTGCCCCACCCCACGGTGGCATCGCCCTGGGCTTGGACCGGTTGGTGATGATCATGGCGGGTCGAGAATCCATTCGGGATGTCATCGCGTTCCCGAAAACCACCGCAGGGAACTGCTTGCTCACCGATGCCCCGAACGTGGTGGATCAGCAGCAGCTGGACGAGCTGCACCTCGCCATCAAACCCGCCAGTTGAGCTGGCTTCACCGATCCTCGACCCGGGGCTTGCCAAATTGCGTTTGGCAACTTATGCTGATAGGCGAAAGGAGCGTACTATGCCGTTTGTCCAATTCATCCCGGAAGGCGAAGGCAAAAGCATTCAGGCATCCCTCACCCCCAAAGGCGTCTTGTTCCTCAGCAACGACCTCCTGCAACAGGCCGGTTTTGCCGACGCAACCCACGTGTTTTTGTTCTTCGACCCGGATCGACGCGCCTTGGGTCTGCGTCCTGCTGGAAGCGATCAGCCGGGCGCGGTGAAGCTCGCCCGTCGCAAGCGGGGTGCTTCGGTGCAAGTTGGGCCGCTTTTGGAGTTCTACCGTCTAGTGGTGGACGGCAAGCTCCTCCTGGAGCCGGCGCGGGACGAGCAGGAGGACCTCTTGGTGCTGCCGCTTTTGGGTGCCCGCATGCGGCCGGGGCGGCGTCCGCTGCAGCCCAAGCCCGTCTCGCGCCCGGTTACCCGGGCCAGGAAAGCCGCAGCCCCAGCCCGGGTGGGGCGGAAGGCCCCGGCGGCGGAAACCCCGGCGCCAGCGCCCAGCCGTCGCGGCAGGCCAGCTAAGAAGGAAAAGGCAGCAGCCGCGGAAAAGCCGGCGCGGCGGCCTGGTCGTCCCCGCAAGGCAGCTGCCGAAGCACCGGCGGAAGCCCCCAAGCGCCGCGGCCGTCCGCGCAAGCGCTAGAAGCTGCCCTCAGCGCTGGCAGCGGGGGCAGAAGTACGCGCTGCGACCGCCCAGGCGTAGCCTGGCGATAGGGGTGCTGCAGCGGCGGCAGGGTTCGCCTTCCCGGCCGTACACTGCAAGCTCCAGGGCGAAGAACCCGGGCTCCCCCAGGGCGTCCCGGAAGCTGCCGTCCCGCAGCGTGGTGCCCCCGGCTGCCAGGGCGCTGGTCATGACCCGAGCCAGCGCTTCGGCGAGCTTTCGCAGTTTCCGCCTGCCGATGCGCGCCAGCGGCCTTCCGGGGTGGATCTTGGCAGCGAACAGCGCTTCGCACGCGTAGATGTTCCCTACCCCCGCCACCACCCGCTGGTCCAGCAGCACGTCGCGAACGCGCCGGGATGAGCTGCTCCGCTCGGCGAGGGCCGCGGTCACCTGGCGAACCGCGAACGGCTCGGGGCCCAGCTTGCCCAAAAGAAAGTGGCTTGCTAACTCGCGAGGCTCGAGCACCTGAAAAAAGCCGAAACGCCGGGGGTCCACGAACAGCAGCTGCCAGCGCTCGAAAGCAAAAACCCCGTGGGTGTGGGGTGGCAAAGGCGAGCCGGGGGGGCGCAACCAGAGCCTTCCGCTCATGCCCAGGTGGAAAAGCAGCACCGCGTTGCAAAACACGAAAACCAGCGCCTTCCCCCGCCGCTCCACCCGCAACAGGCGCTGCCCGCAGAGGCGCTGCAAAGCCTGCTCCTCCACCGGAAAGCGCAGGCGCGCTGGTCCCCGCTTTACGGCAAGCAGCACCTGGCCGGCGAGCACCGGCTCCAAGGTGCGGCGCACGGTTTCCACTTCCGGCAGCTCCGGCATCGCCCAACGGGGGAAGGCCCGCTCCCGTACAACGGGGTGAGCCTGCTTCTCCTCCTCCTTTCGCCCGTCCCCCAGCAACGCGCCGGGGGACGGTGTTTTTTCACATGTACAGGCCGCCGGAGACGTTGATCACCTCGCCAGTGATGTACGAGGCGCCTTTGCCCGAAAGAAAAACCACCACCGCCGCCACATCCTCCGGCGTCCCCAGGCGGGGGATCGCCAAGCTGGCCAGGAGGCGCTGCCGCTGCTCCTCGGTGAGCGCTTCGGTCATGGCGGTTTGGATGTACCCGGGGGCCACGGCGTTCACCGTGATGTTGCGGGAGCCCAGCTCCCGCGCCAACGCCTTGGTGAACCCCACGATCCCCGCCTTGGCCGCGGCGTAGTTCGCCTGGCCGGGGTTGCCCGAAAGCCCCACCACCGAGGTGATGTTGATGATGCGCCCTTCCTTTTGCTTGAGCATCACCCTGGCCGCCGGCTGCGTCACGTGGAACACCCCGTCCAAGTTGGTGGCCAGCACCTTGCGCCAGGATTCGGGCTTCATGCGAACAAAAAGCTGATCGTCGGTGATTCCCGCGTTGTTCACCAGCACGTGCAGCCCGCCCAGGGTCCGCGCCACCTCCTCCACCACGGCTGCCGCCTGCTCCGGGTCGGTGACATCCAGCGCCCGGGCCACGGCGCTTCCCCCTTCCTCCACGATGCGCGCCGCCACCCCCTCCACCGCCGCCAGCCGCCGGGAAGTGCACACCACCGTGGCCCCGGCCCGCGCCAAGGCCAACGCGCAAGCCTCGCCGATCCCCTGGCTCGCCCCGGTCACCAACGCCACCTTGCCGGAAAGCTCCTTTTCCATGGCTCCCCCTAGGCAAAAAGCTTTTCGATTTGCTCCACCTTCCCCACGGGGATGGTTTGCACACCGGGGGCGATGCGCCGCACCAAGCCGGAAAGCACGTTCCCCGGCCCCACCTCGAAAAACGTGTCGAACCCGTCCGCCACCATGCGCTGCACCAGCTCCACCCAGCGCACCGGCGCGTCCACCTGGCGGATGAGCCCGTCCCGCACCTCCTGGGCCCGCTGCACCGGCTGGGCATCCACGTTGTTGTACAGCGGCACCGCCAGGTCCGCGAAGGGCAGCTCCCGGAGCACCGGCGCCAGCCCTTCCCGGGCCGGGGCCATGAGCGGCGAGTGGAAGGGAGCAGAAACCGCAAGCCGCACCAGCTTCCGCACACCCGCTCCCGCCAGCAGCGCCTCGGCCCGGGCCACCGCGGTGGCGTGGCCAGCGATCACCGTTTGCTCCGGGCTGTTGAAGTTGGCTGGCACCACCACCTCGCCCTCGGTGCTCGCCTGCTGGCACGCTTGCTCCACCTGCTCGCGGCTTCCGCCGAGCACCGCGGTCATCGCCCCCACCCCCACCGGGACCGCCTGCTGCATGAGCTCCCCCCGCAGCCGCACCACCCGCACCAGGTCAGCAAGCCCCAGCCCGGAGGCGGCACCCACCGCGGAGTACTCCCCCAGGGAGTGCCCGGCCACCGCCCCGAAGGCAAAACCCCTGGCTCGGAGCACCGCGAAAACCGCCAGCGACACCGTGAGGATCGCCGGTTGGGTGTTGCGGGTGAGGCGCAGCTCCTCCTCGGGGCCGGCGAAGCAAAGCGCCGACAGCTTCTCCCCCAAAGCCTCGTCCGCCGCGGCGAACACCGCCGCCGCCTCCGGGTAGCGGTCCGCCAGGTCCTGCCCCATCCCCACGTACTGCGAGCCCTGGCCAGGAAACAGCAGCGCTCCTTTCCCCATGGCTCACCACCGCAGCAGCGTGGCGGCCCAGGTGAGCCCACCACCGAAGGCGGCCAGCAGCACCAGGTCGCCGGGGTTCAGCTTCCCCTCGGCCCGGGCGTCCGCCAGGGCCAGGGGGATGGAAGCGGCGGAGGTGTTCCCCACCTTGTGGAGGTTCACGAACACCTTTTCCGGTGGCACCCCCAGACGGGAAGCCACCGCATCTATGATGCGGATGTTGGCCTGGTGCGGCACCAGCAGGTCAATGTCCTCCACCCGCACCCCGGCCGCTTGCAGCACCTCCTCGCACACCTCCGCCAGCGAGCGCACCGCCACCTTGAACGTCTCGTTGCCGCGCATCTTGATGAACGGCAGCCGCGCGTCAATGTACTCCTTGACGTTGGGGGGGAACCTGCTCCCGCCCCCGGGCATGCAGATGAAATCCGCCAGGCTCCCGTCGGTGTGCCAAGCGGTGCGCAGGATCCCCTGCCCGGGCTCCGCGGCCTTCAGCACCACCGCCCCCGCCCCGTCCCCGAAGAGCACGCAGGTGGCTCGGTCGGTGTAATCGGTGTAGCGGGACAGGGTTTCCGCGCCGATCACCAGGGCCGTGCTCACCTCCCCGGTGGAAAAGAACTGCCGCGCCACCTGCAGCGCGTAGAGGAACCCGGAACAAGCTGCGGAGATATCGAAGCATACCGCGTTTTTCACCCCCAGCTGCGGCTGGAGGATCGCTGCGGTGGCGGGGATCGGCTGCTCCGGGGTGGCGGTGGCGAGGATGCAGAGCTCCACCTCCTCCGGCGCCACCTGGGCATCGGCCAGCGCTTTCCTCCCCGCTTCCACCGCCAACGTCGCCAGGCTTTCCCCGGGGCCCACCACGTGGCGCTCGCGGATCCCGGTGCGCGTCACGATCCACTCGTCGGAGGTCTCCACCATGCGCTCGAAGTCGGCGTTGGTGAGCACCTTGGGAGGCAGCGCCGTTCCCAGCCCCACGATCCTCGCTGTCCGGCTATGGTTGTCGTGCACGTCAGGCTCCTTCGCTCAAACCCGGATCGTCCCGATCCGCTCCTCGATGGCCCCCACCACCCCCGAGGCGCCGTAGCGCTGGGCGAAGCGCAACGCGTTGCGGATGGCTTTGGGGCTGGAGCGACCGTGGCCGATGAGCACCGCACCCCGGACACCCAAAAGCGGCGCCCCGCCGTACTCGGCGTAATCCACGCGCTTCTTGAAAGCGGAAAACGCCCCCTTGGCCAGGAGGAACCCCACCGCGGAAAGCGGCATGCGTTTTGCCTCCTGGCGCAGGAGCGTCACCACCATCTCTCCCAAACCCTCGGCGGTCTTGAGGACCACGTTGCCTACGAACCCGTCGCAGGCCACCACGTCCACCGAGCCCGCGAAGATATCCCTCCCCTCCACGTTCCCCACGAACCCCACCTTGGCCTCAGCCAGAAGCTCGTAAGCCGCCACGGTCACCCGGTCCCCCTTGCCTTGCTCCTCGCCGTTGGACAAAAGCCCCACCCGGGGGTTGGCAACGCCGAAGACCAGCTGGGAGTACGCGTGGCCCATGATGGCGAAGTCCAAGAGGTGCCGTGGCTTGCAGTCCACGTTGGCCCCGGCATCCACCAGCAGCGTGTGGCTTTGGACGTTGGGCACCGGTGCTGCCAACGCCGGGCGCTCCACCCCGGCCAGGGTCCCCAGGATCAGCTTGGCTGCCACCATGGCTGCGCCGGTGTTGCCGGCGGTCACGAACGCGCCGGCCAGGCCGTCCCGCACCAGCCTTAACGCCACGGCCATGGAGGATTCCCGCTTGCCCCGCACCGGGGCCGTGGGCGGGTCGTCCATGCCCACCACCTCGGGGGCATCCACCACGTGGACCCCCTTGGGGGGGCCGTAGCGGGCCAGCTCTTTCTTGAGCAGCTGCTGCGGGCCCACGAGGAAGACCTCGAGCCCGTGCTGCAGGCAGGCCTCCACCGCTCCCCGCACCGTAGCTTGGGGAGCGTGGTCACCCCCCATGGCGTCCAGGGCAACGGGCAGCCTTTTCACGGAAGCCGCGCCTTAAATCTCCTCGACCTTCAGCACCTGCCGCCCCTCGTACATCCCGCAGTGCGGGCAAACCCGGTGGGGCAGCTTCGGCTGGAAGCAGTGGGGGCACAACGACTGCGGCGGCTGCGCCAGGTGATCGTGGGCGCGCCGGCGGTCCCGGCGGGCTTTGGAATGACGGTGTTTCGGGTTAGGCATGGTTTTCCCTCCTTCGCATCACCACGCTAGGCGCCCTCCCCAGGGTGGAAGTGGGCAAGCGCTTGCCACCGTTCGTCCACCTCCCGAGGGCACCCGCAATCCCCGAGGTTACGGTCGGCACCGCACCGGGGGCAGAGGCCGCGGCAATCCTCGCGGCACAGGGGCTTGGCGGGCAAGAGCAGCTCCACCTGCTCCGCCGCCAGCTCCACCAGGTCCAGCACCGCCTCGGTGTAAAAACGCACGTCCAGATCCTTGCGGGAAAGCCGCAGCTCCTCCTCGGTGGGCGCGAGCTCCACGGGCAGAAGCCTCACGGAAAAACGCTCCTCGAAGGCAAAAGCGAACTCCCCGAGGCAGCGCACGCACCGCAACCGCCCTTCCCCCGCCACCGATCCCCGGACCGTGTACCCGGTCCCGCTCTTGACGAGCCTGCCGGCAAAGCGCACCGGGGCAAACGACACCGCGTCCTCCCCCCCCACGCCCTCGGGCAGGGCTACAAGCTCGGCAAACTCCACCGGCTCGGTATCCGCAAGGCTCAACGCAAGACGCACACCTTCCCCCTCCAAGGGGAGCATGCACTATACCGGAAGCTTGCCTTGCCGTCAAACGGGACCGGAAGTACCGCTGGCGGAAAGCTCGGAAGCCCCGGGTAGCCACGTGGGTACCAGCTGGGCCAGCAGAACCCGGGCCACAGCCCCGAGCCCCAGGAGGTTCGCCAAAACCCAAACCCCTTCCCCCACCACCGGCAGCAGCGAGAAAGCCACCAACAGCACCGCACCCACCCAGGTGCGGGGGAACTCCCCCCGCAGCGGCGTCGGCAACGCCGGCCGCAGCGCTTTCCCGCAACTCCACGCCGCTCCCACCACCCCCACCGCCTTCAACCCCAAAAGCCCCACCGCCCAAGCGGCCCAAAAAGCCGGCAGCAAAACCCCGGGCAACAGCACACCGCCCAACACCGCCGAACCCAGCCAAAACGCCCCCACCCCCACCCCAGCGGCGAGGCTCGCCCCCGCCGCCGCGCGGCAAGCAGCACCGCTGCGCCGCACCACCCGAGGCAGCAGCAGCAAAGCGGCAAACGACGCCAGCGACCAGAACCCGAAACGCAGAAGCGCCAAAGCCCACCTGCCGGCGCCAGAGCTCCCGCTGCCTCCCACCACCACCTTCCGCCCCCGCACCTCCCCCTCCCCAAAAGCCGAGCCGCCAAAAACCACCGCATCCCCCTCCACGACCGCGCCGGGGGCGAGGATCAGGTCCCCGAACACCACCACCACGTTGCCCGCAACCCGCCCCTGGAGCACCACGTCCCCTGCCACCACCACCACCTCGGGAGCCTGCTCCCGCACCACCACCGGCTCGGCGGGCGCCAAGACGTGGATCGCCGTTGCCAGGAAAAGCCCGGCGATCATCCGCTCCTCCCCACCGCCCAGCGGAGCGTGGCCAAACTTCCCAAAAGCAGCAAAAGCGCTGCCAGCGCCCCTTGCCACCCCACACCCCGAGCGAAGACCACTGCCGCACGCCCCACCGCTTCCCCGAAGCCGTAGCCGGCAGACTCCAGCAGCGCCTGCCCCAAAAGCTGCAGCTCCCCACCCGCAGGCCATCCGCCGCCGCCCCGGAGCAGCCACGCGCCGCAGGCGAGAAACCCCAACCCTGCGCCCAGCGGCGCGAAGGTCCCCGGCAACCGGAAAAGCCAGGAGGGGTGGGGAAAGCGTTCCAGGTCAAAAAGCTGGGGCGCCTCCAGCGGCGCGCGCAAGCTCTCCAGGGCCGAAAGCAGCCGGGCGTAGGCAGCGCAGCTGGCGCACCTGGCCAGGTGCTCCGCCACCTCCGGGCTCGCCGTGCCCTCCAAAAGCGCCTCTTGCACCTCGTGGCAGCTCACTCCAGCCCCCCCACCTGGCCCAGGAAAGGTGCCAGGGCTTTCCTAAGTACGCTGTGGGCGCGAAAAAGTTTGTTCTTCACGGTCCCCAAGGGAAGCCCCTTGAGCTCGGCAATTTCCTGGTAGGCAAGCCCCACCATGTGCCGCAGCACCACCAGCTCCCGCAGGTGCGCTGGCAGCTGGGCGATGGCCTCCTCCAGGGCGCGGGCCAGCTCCTTGTTGGCGAGCTGCTCCAGTGGCGAGCGACCACTGGATGCCAGGGGCAGCTCCCGCACCTCCCCATCCTCGTCCACGGTTTCCAAGCTCACCCACTGGTGCCGCCCCCGGCGCAGGTTGTCCACCGCCAAGTTGTGGGCGATGCGGAACAGCCAGGTGGAAAAGCGGAAGGTGGGGTCGTAACGCGGGAGGTTGGCCCAAGCCCGGAGGAAAGCCTCCTGCACCAGCTCCCGGGCGGTCTCCTCCTCCCCCACGATGCGGAGCACGTAGACCCGCAGTTTCCCCTCGTAGCGCCGGGCGAGCTCCCCGAAGGCCTGCTCATCCCCGGCCTGGGCTTGGCGTACCAGGACCGCATCGTCCACCGGCACCGGAGCAGTGTAACCCGCAACGGCCTTGTGAAAACAAGTTGCAAGCGTCATAAAAAACGCTACAATAGCCGCAGTGGGGCGGAACCGGCCGGCGCCGGCCCGGTCCCCCGGAAAGGAGCGCTCGGATGGGCAACATCAACGCGTTTGCGATGGCACAGAGGCAGTTCGACGAAGTGGCGGACCAGCTAGGCTTGGAGGAGGGGGTACGTCAGCTGCTCCGCTGGCCGCTGCGGGAGTTCCACTTCAGGATTCCGGTGCGCATGGACGATGGTTCAGTGCGGGTCTTCGATGGCTTTCGGGTGCAACACAACGATGCCCGGGGGCCTGCCAAGGGAGGCATCCGCTGGGCGGCGGACGAAACCCTGGACACGGTGCGGGCGCTGGCCACCTGGATGACCTGGAAGTGCGCGGTGGCGGATATCCCCTTGGGGGGCGGTAAGGGCGGGGTGGTGGTTGACCCGGCCACGCTTTCCGACGGGGAGAAGGAGCGGCTTTGCCGGGGGTGGGTGCAGCAGATGTGGAAGAACATCGGCCCCCGCATGGACGTTCCCGCCCCCGACGTGGGCACGAACCCGCAGATGATGGCCTGGATGATGGACGAGTACAGCAAGCTCAAGGGGGAGTACGTGCCCGGGGTGATCACCGGCAAACCCCTGGGGGCCGGTGGCTCGTTGGGCCGCACCGAGGCCACGGGTTTCGGGGTGATTTACACGGTGCGCGAGGCCATGAAGCACCTGGGGCTCGACCCCAAGGGGAGCAAAGCGGCGATCCAAGGGTTCGGCAACGTGGCGCAGTACGCCGCCATCGGCTTCATCGAGATCCTGGGGGGCAAGGTGGTTTGCGTTTCCTGCTGGGACCGCCACGACAAGACCGCCTACACCTACAGCAAGGAAGAGGGCATCGATCCGCGGTTCTTGCAGTCCATCACCGATGCCTACGGCACCATTGACAAGGCCAAGGCCCAAGCAGCGGGGTACAAGGTGGAGGATGCCAACGCCTGGCTCGGGAAAGAGGTGGACGTGCTGATCCCCGCGGCCATCGAGGGGGTGATCACCGGCGAAACCGTCCACGCCATCTCCCCCCGGGTGCGTATCGTGGCGGAAGGGGCCAACGGCCCCACCACCCCCGAGGCGGACCAGGTCCTCAAGAGCCGCGGCATCTTCGTGATCCCCGATTTCCTCTGCAACGCCGGCGGCGTCACCTGCTCCTACTTCGAGCAAGTGCAAAACGACATGAACTTCTACTGGCACCGGGACGAGGTGCTGCAGCGCTTGGACGAGAAGATCACCGCCGCCTTCCACGCGGTGCTGGAAACCGCCCAGGAGAAGAACGTCTACATGCGCAACGCCGCGTACATGGTGGCCATCGGCCGGGTGGTGCAAGCGATGAAGCTCCGGGGCTGGGTCTGAGAGGCGAGTCCAACGGCTCCAAAGGCGGGGCCTCGCGGCCCCGCTCTTTTTTTAAGTGCTCTGGTAGAGTGAGCCTCGATGGAGGTGTGGCCCACGCTGCTGGTGCTGCTGGCGGGGCTCGGGGTATCCGCCTTTTGCTCCGCAGCGGAAACCGCCCTCACCTCGCTCCCCGCAAGCCGCGTGGAGCAACTGCGCGCCCGAGGGGGGCCTTGGACACGGTGGGCTTGGCGGCGTTGGCGGGAACGCCCCCACCGTCTGCTGGTGACGATCCTCGTGGCCAACAACGCCGTGAACATCCTCATCTCGGCCTTGGCCTCGGAGCTGGCGCTGCGGTTGGGGGGGCAGCAAGAGCTGGCGTTGGCGGTGGGGGCGGTGACCCTGGCGGTGCTGGTGTTCGGGGAAATCACGCCGAAAACCCTGGCGCGGGTGGACCCGGAAACCCTCGGCCGATGGGCCGTGGTGCCGGTGGCAGCGGCGGATGTGGCGCTGTTGCCCCTTACCTCGCTGCTCCTGGGGCTTTCGCATCTGGTGGCCAAGCTCCGGGGGCAAGCGTTGGCTGTGGCCCCGGTAGCTGCTTCCCTGGAGGACATCCGCTTCCTGCTTTCGCTTTCCCACCAGGAGGGCCACCTCTCGGAGCTGCAGCTGGGGATGCTGGAGGCAGTGCTTTCCCTGGAGCGGGCCAAGGTGAAAGACGTGCAGGTGCCCCGCCCCGACGTGGTGATGCTCCCGGACACCGCCAGCTTCCAGGAGGTGCGGGCCAAGGTGCTGGCTTCCGGCTACTCCCGCTACCCGGTCTTTCACGAGCGGGACGACAACATCGTGGGGATCCTCCACGCCCGGGATCTGCTCCGCTGCGAGCTCGAAGGGAAGCCTTGGCTCGCCTACCTCAAGCCACCGCTGTGCGTGCCCGAGACCAGCCGCTTGGTGGACGTGCTGCGGGAGATGCGGGAGCGCCGGCTCCACCTGGCGGTGGTCATTGACGAGTACGGGGCGGTGGCTGGGGTGGTGAGCCTGGAGGATGTGGTGGAGACCATCGTGGGGGACATCGCGGACGAGTTCGACCTGGCAAGCCCCCCGGTGGAAACCCTCCAGGAAGGCGTGTTCCTGGTGAAGGCCTCGCTCCCCCTGGAGCGGGTGAGCCGCCTGCTGGGGGTGCCGCTGGAAAGCCCCGGGAAGGTGAGCTCCTTGGGAGGGCTGCTCATGGCGCTGGCCGGAGGTGTGCCCCAGAAAGGGCAGAGGCTGGAGCACCAGGGGGTGGCGTTCACCGTGGTGGACGCCACCCCCACCCGGGTGCTCAAGGTGCGCCTGGAGCGCCTGGGCCCACCACCGGCGTGAGCGGCGGTTTGCCCGCCAGCACCGCCAGCACGTTGTCCACCACCAGCGAAGCCATGGCCTCCCGGGTTTCTCGGGTGGCGGAGCCCAGGTGCGGCAGCAGCACCACGTTGGCAAGGGGCAAAAGCCCAGGGTGCACCTGGGGCTCGTGCTCGTACACGTCCAGCCCAGCCCCTGCCAGGTGGCCCGCAGCCAAAAGCTCCACCAGCGCCGCCTCCTCCACCACCTCCCCTCTGGCCACGTTCACCAGGAAAGCCCCCCGCTTGAGGAGCGAGAGGCGCCGGCGGTCCAGGAGGTGGTAGGTTTCCGGGGTCAAAGGGCAGTGGAGCGAGAGGATGTCCACCTGGGGAAGCAAAGCTTCCAGTTCCGGGACGAACTGCACCCCGGCAAGCTCCCCCTCGGGGTGGCGCCTTCGGGAGTGGTAGAGCACCGCAAGCCCGAAGGCCAGGGCCCTGCGGGCCACCGCTTGGCCGATGCGTCCGAACCCCACGATCCCCAGCTTCTTGCCGGCAAGCCCCGCTCCCAGCAGCAGGTCCGGCCGCCAGCCGGTGAACCTCCCTTCCCGCACGAACCGATCCCCCTCCACCACCCGGCGGGTGACCGCCAGAAGCAGCGCCATCGCCAGGTCAGCGGTGGCCTCGGTGAGCACGTCGGGGGTGTTGGTGACCCACACCCCGGCCCGGGCCGCGGCGGCCAGGTCCACGTTGTTCACCCCCACCGCGTACACCGCCACCACGCGAACTTCCGGGCAGGCCGCGAAGAAGCGCTGGTCCACTTTGTCTGCCAGCAAACAGATCAGCGCATCGGCACCGGCAGCGAAAGCGGCGAGCTCGTCGCCCGCCAGCGGGGGACCCTCCCGCAGCCGCACCCGGTGCTCCCGGGCCAAGCGATCCAGCGCGTCGCCGGGAAGCGGCGAGGTGACCGCCACCAGCCCCACGGTGTCACCTCCCTTCCTCGGGCACGTCCCACCCTTCCAGCGGCGCCAGGATGCGCACCAGGTCTTCCTCCAACGAGCCCGAAAGCGGGGTTTCCACGAAGCGCCCCACCTCCGAACCGCCGAAGGTCACCACGATGGTGGGGACCCGCTCCACAGGCCCGTAGGGGAAGCGTGCGGCGGGGACCACCTTCTTCCCCCGGTCCACGCCCAAAAGCACGAGCTCGGGAAAAGGGTTCGCTGGGCCGAGAAGCTCGAGGATCTTCAAAAGCCGCGGCACCTGCTCCCGGGAGTCGGAGCACCAGGTCCCCATGGCCACCACCAACCCGTACTTTCCCTTGGCCTTTTCCAAAAAAGCGAGCCACCGTGCCTGGGGCTGGTACTCCTCCCTGTGCTGCCGGAACTCCTGGAACGCCTGCTCCAGCTGCTCCACCGCCAGGGGGCCGTACCACACGGGGATCGGGGTGGGGGGTGGCCCTTCCCCAGGGCGGATGCGAAGGATCTCGTCCCCCAGCTGCAAGCGCTGCACCACGTCGAACCCCCCCGCCACCTCCCCCACCCGGGGGTAGCGGCCCACCAGGTGCGGCTGGGGGGTGAGCGTCACGAAGAACTGCGAGCCTGCGGTGTCGGGCCCCGCCAGCGCCAACCCCACCGCCCCCGGGCCGTAAGGTACCAGCGAAAGCTCGTCCCGGAGGTAAAACCCCGGACCACCCCACCCATCGCCCCGGGGATCCCCTCCTTGCACCACGAAGTTGCTCACCACCCGGTGGAACGTGAGCTTGTCGTAAAACTTCGCCTCCGCGAGCTTCCCCAGGGCGTAGCTCGAAAGCGGCGCGTTCTCGGTGTCCAAGCGCACCACGAAGCTGCCCCGGGTAGTGAGCACCTCCAGGTACCGAGGTTTGGCAGCAAAGCGCGCCACCTCGCGGTAGAAGCTCTCAGGTTTGGGGGGTTTGCGGGCCGGGAAGGGCCGCTTGCGGCCGTGGCGGAAAAGCTCCTCCCAAGCTGCTTCCGCCACCGCCAGCTCCCGATGGTAGCGGGCTTGCTCCAAGGCGGCGGCAGCTTCCGGGGAAAGCGGGTTCTCCTTGCCCAAAAGCCGCACCAAGCTCACCGCCGCATCACCGTTGGGGTTTCCCAGCTCCAGCTGCAACAGCCGTGCCAAGGTGGCGGGGTCCGGGCGCGCCCCCAGGGCATCCAAGCTCTCGCACGCCTGGGCGCGCACCGCGCTATCGCCGTCACCCAGGAGCTTTTCCAAGGCCGGCAGCACGCTAGGTTTCCCCAGCTTCCCGGCCACCTCCGCTGCCGCCAGGCGCACCGCGGGGAGCGGATCGGCGAAGGCTCGCTCCAAAAGCTTCTCCCCTCCGGCCACCCACGCCAGGGCCTGCACCGCCCAACGCCGGAAGAAGGGATCCCCCGAGGCCAGCTCCCGCTCCACCACCTCCCGCTTGCCCTGGCGGGCCAGGGCCAGCAGCGCCTCCCCGCCCCACCACCCGCCTTCCTCCAAAAGCCCCAAGAGCTGCTCCTGGCAGCAACCCACGGCACCGGCGAGGCGAATCGCCGCCACCCGCAGGTGGGGGTGGGCCAGGTCCTCCCGGGCCAGGAGCTCCCCCACGGTTTTGCCGCTCACCACCCCCCGAGCCGCCTCCCCCAGCTCCGCCAGCGCCTCCAGGGCGGCCACCCGCACCGCTTCTTCGGGATCGGCAACGAGCGGCGCGAGCTTGCCTGCCTGGGCCACGAGCTTGCCGCGGCGCACCGCCTCGCAAGCGTAGCGCCGCACCTCCGGGTCGCTGTCCGCCAGCGCATCGGGGAGAAGTTGCTCCACATCCGCTTTGCCGCGGGCCAGCGACCACCACGCCGCCTGGCGCAGCTCGAGCTGGGAGGCTTTGGCGTAACGCGCGGCCACCGCTTGCCAGCTGGAGCTCGGATAGCGCCAAAGCTCCCGGAGGATCGCCGCCTTCACCGAGGTTTCCCGCTCCCGGGCCAGGGCTGAAAGCAGCCCCGCCTCCCCCTCCCCCGCGAACGCCCAAGCCCAGATCGCCGCCTGCCGTACTCCGGGGTGCGGATCGGCAAGCCCCGCGGCCAGTCCCCGACGCAGCCGCTCAGCGACCCCTTGCTGGGGAAGCCAGGGCAACAGCCGACCCACGGAAGCCAGCGCTTCCCCCCGCACCCCGGGGTCGCTGTCGTGCACGAGACGCAGCAGCAGCCGGGCTGCCCGCTCCTCCCGCAGCCCGCCCAAAACCCGGGCGCATTGGCGCCGCAGCGCCGGGCTTGCCTCGGCAGCTGCGGCCAGGGTTTGGGCGTCGAAGCTGCGACCGTCCGCGGCTTGCAGAAGCCGCGCCGCGAGCTCCTCGTGGCTGCTGGCGGCGCTTGCCGCCAGCAGCAGCGCTGCTAGGGCGAGATGCATCGCTTGCCTCCCCTCAAATCCCCCGCACCAAGCGATCCCCCAGCGCCGCTGGCAACCCAGCGTCCAGGATGCGCTTGCGAGCAGCGTGGGCGTCGTAGGCCACACGGTAAAGCGTGAGCTTGGCTTTTTCGCTGTCAAACAGCGCGTAGGAAGCGCGCCAGTCCCGGTCCCGGGGCTGCCCCACCGCCCCGGGGTTCACCAGGTAGCGGGCCTGCCGGGAAAGCTTCAGCTCCAGCTTGTCCCCGTGAAGCCAGGAAAGCGTCAGGTACCTCCGCCCCTCCTGCTCCCGGAACTGGAACATGGTAACGGCGTGGGAGTGGCCGAAAAAGCACACCCAGAACTCCGGGTACTCTAAGAAAGTCTCGTAAGCATCGGCCTCGGTGAAGATGTACTTGTCCTCGTCCTGGGGGGAGCCGTGGCAGGCCAGCACCCCCTCCTCCAGCCACAGCGGACCGCGGGCCAGCCCTTGGAGCCAGCGGCGGTTGGCCGGCTGGAGCACGATGGAGGTCCAGCGGGCGGCGATCTTCGCGTTGTCGTTGAAAAACTCGATCCCCGCGGCGGGGTCCAGCACCACTCGGTCGTGGTTGCCGCGGAGCGCCACCAGCTTCCCCTTGAGTCGCCGCAGCCGCTCCACCACCTGGTTGGGGGCGGCCCCGTACCCCACCGCGTCCCCCAAAAACACCCAGCTGTCCTTGCGCCTCCGGGCAGCGTGGGCCAACACCGCGGCCAGGGCCTCGATGTTGCTGTGCACGTCGGAGAAAATCACGTAGCGCACCCGCGCCCCCGCAGCAACAGCTCAATTCTACCCGCAACTGCCTCTGCGTCCTCCCCCGGCTGGGGCCGCACCACGAAATCCGCCAGCCGGTACAACGGCAGCCGGGCGCGGTAGAGGGCCAGCGCTTGCTCCGGGGAGCGGAACAGCGGGCGCTCGCTCCACTTGTCCGGGAGCCGCCGGAGGATCTCCCCCCAGCTCGGGTCCAGGAACACCGAAACCCCGGCTTGGGCGATGAGCTTGCGGTTTGCCGCGAAGGTGAAGGTGCCCCCGCCGGTGGCCACCACCACCCGCTCCTTCTGGCAGACCAAGGCCAGCTGCCGGGTTTCCTCCTCCCGGAACCGCGCCTCCCCGAAGCGCGCGAAGATCTCCCGCACCGCAAGCCCCAAGGCCCCCTCGATGGCTTCGTCCAAATCGAAAAACGCCCACCCCAAGCGCTGGGAAAGGGCCCGAGCGGTGGTGGTTTTCCCACTGCCCATGAACCCCACGAGGAAAACCCGGGAAATGCCCCTCAACGGCCTTCCAGGAAGCGATCCATGAAGCGGGTGGAGAGGTTCCCGTCCTGGAAGTCCTTGTCCTCGAGGATCCGCAGGTGCAGCGGGATCGTGGTCTTCACCCCTTCCACCACGAACATGGAAAGCGCCCGTCGCGCTCGGCGCAGCACCTCCCCCCGGTCCTTGCCGTACACGACGAGCTTGGCTAAGAGCGAGTCGTAGTAAGGGGGCACCTTGTAACCCCGGTAGAGGTGGGTGTCCACCCGCACCCCTGGCCCTCCGGGCAGGGCCAGGAAGGAAACCGTGCCGGGGGAAGGGGCGAACGTTTCGGGGTCCTCGGCGTTGATGCGGAACTCCATGGCGTGGCCGGAGAGCGTGATGCGCCGGGGGAAGGAAAGGCGCTCCCCCCGGGCCACGCGCAGCTGCTCCAGCACCAGATCGGTGCCGGTGACCAGCTCGGTGACCGGGTGCTCCACCTGAATGCGGGTGTTCATCTCCATGAAGTAGAACTGGCCGTCCTGGAAGAGGAACTCCACGGTGCCGGCGCCCTCGTACCCCACCGCCTTGGCCGCCGCCACCGCCGCGTCCCCCATGGCCTTGCGGAGCTCGGGGGTGAGCACGGGGGAAGGGGCCTCCTCGATGAGCTTCTGGTGGCGCCGCTGGATGGAGCACTCCCGCTCCCCCAGAGCCACGACCCTCCCGTAGCGATCGGCCATGACCTGGACCTCGATGTGGCGCGGGGCAGGGAGGTACTTCTCCAGGTACACGTCCCCCACGCCGAAGGCCCGCTCCGCCTCGTGGCGGGCGGTATCGAAGGCGTGGCGCAGCTCCCGAGCGTCGTGGGCCACCCGCATCCCCTTGCCCCCCCCGCCGGCGGAGGCTTTGAGGATCACGGGAAAACCGATGGCTTGGGCCAGCTCCACCGCCTCTTCCCGGCTTTTCAGCGGCTCCTGGGATCCCGGGAGGATCGGCACCCCCTTGGCCGCCACGGTGCGCCGCGCGGTGGCCTTGTCCCCCATGAGGCGGATCGCCGCGGGGGGCGGGCCGATCCAGGTGAGGCCGCACTCCTGCACCACCTCGGCGAAGTGGGCGTTTTCCGAAAGGAAGCCGTAGCCCGGGTGGATGGCGTCGGCGCCGGTGATCTCCGCTGCCGCGATGATCGCGGTGATGTTCAAGTAGGAGGTGTTGGCGTAAGGGGGGCCGATGCACACCGACTCGTCCGCCAAGCGCACGTGGAGCGCATCCCGATCCGCCTCGGAGTGCACCGCCACCGTGGCCAGCCCAGCCTCCCGGCAAGCGGCGATGATGCGCACAGCGATTTCCCCGCGGTTCGCGATCAAAACCTTGGAGATCATGGGGGGCTTAGCTCACCTTGATGGCAAACAGGCGCTCGCCGAACTCCACGGGCTGGGCGTTTTCCGGGTAAATCTTCACCACCACCCCGTCCACGTCGGACTCGATCTCGTTCATGAGCTTCATGGCTTCCACGATGCACAGCACCTGCCCCTTCCGCACCCGATCCCCGGGCTGCACGTAGGGGGGGGCGTCAGGGTTGGGGGCGCGGTAGAACGTACCCACGATGGGGGAGGTGACGAAGTGGAGGTTGTCCTCGCCTTCGGGCAGTTCCTGCGGGGCGGGCGCCGGGGCAGGGGTGGAGGCCGGGGCGGCCAAGGGCGGGGTCACCGCCGCCCGTAGCGCCTGCACCGCTTCCTCGGAAACCAGCGGTGCCCCCACCGGGGCAGCGGGCGCGGGAAGCGGCACGCCGTCAATGCGCAGCTTGGCGCCGTCGCGCTCCAGCTCCAACCCTCCCACGCGGGTTTCCGCCACGAGACGAATCAGCTGGCAAATCTCCTCGAAGGTAAACATCGTCCTCCCTCGCGCTCAGACGAACTCGGGGCGCAGCCTCCAGGCAGCGATGCGGCTGGCGAAGCGGGCTTTGCCGGGGTTGCCAGCAGCTTCCACCACCGTGAACAGGAAGTACTCCGGGGTGATAAAGGTCACCACGATGACGCGCTGGCTGCCGCTCACCATCACCTGCTGCAGCTCGCCGATCGCCAGCTCCCGGTTGGCGGAAAGCACCTCCCGCAAGAAACCGGTGTACTCCGCCACCAGCTCCTCGGCTTGGGAGGCCTCCGGGCCGAAGCTTTCCACGGGGATGCCCTCCCGGTCGGCGATGGCCAGGGCCACCACACCGGGGCAGGCGGTCACGGAAGCCAAGCGATCCGCGAAGGTCATAGGCCCATTCGCTCCCTGGCCAGTGTAACGTTGGCGAGAAACCGCTGCAAGGCGGCGATCTTCCGCTCCCGGGGGGAGAGCTTGGGCTCCTCCGGGGGCAGCGGCTCCATCATGTCCCGCACCAACGCCAAAAGGTCCGCCGCCTCTTGGTTCTCACGCTCCACCGCGAGCAGCTGCTCGAGGATTACCACCGCCTGGGGCAAATCCCCCCGGTGCACCGCTTCCCGGGCCGCGGCCAAGCTGGCCGGCGGGTGGGGCGCGGTTGGGATCTCTTCCGCCGCCTCCCGGGCTTGGGGCGATGCGGGCTCGGGCGCACGCACCGGCGGCGGGGCCTCGGGAGCAGCCGATACCTCCCCACGCGGGGGTGCCTCGAGCTCGGGCGTTGCGGCAGGCTCCGGGACGGCAAGAGGCGGCTCGGGCTCCCCCAGCACCGGGGGCTGCTCGGGCTCGCGGGGCAAAAGCGGCTCTCCCCCGAACAGTGCCTCGGGCGCCAGCTCGGGGGTGGGTTCCAGGGCAGGGAAGGCCAACTCCACCGGGGGCGGAGGTGGCGGCAGCGGGAACGGCTCGCCGAACACCGGAGTTTGCTCGGCAAGCTGGGGCAAGGCAGCTTCCAAGGGGAACACCTCCTCCACCACCGGAGGTGGGGGCAGGGTGGCGAAAGGCTCTTCTTCTGCAGCCTGCCCGAAGGCGTCAGGGGCTGGGGCTGGGGCCAGCTTGGGGTGTTGCTCTACCGCGGCCAGCTCCTCCCTCAGAGTGGCCACCGCCTCCGAAAGCACCTCGTCCCCCGGCACCAGGGCCAGCGCTTGCTCGAAAGCCCCCAGCGCCTCCCGCCGCATCCCCAAGGCGAGGAGCGCCTCCCCCGAAAGCCGCCAAGCCACCGGGTTGTGGGGATCCAGATCCAGCGCCCGGCGGAACGCTTCCCGGGCTTGGTCCAGCTGCTGCAGGTCCAAAAGCGCCCGCCCCAGGGAAACCCAGGCCGCCACGTAGCGGGGGTGGTGGACAAGACCCTGGCGCAGCACCTCCGCGGCTTCCGCCAGCTGCCCCTGGCGGCGCAGCAGCTCCCCCAGCTGATAGAACTGCCGGGAAGCGGGGTTTTCGGCAAGCTCGCGGCGCAGCTCGGCGATCCGTTCCTCTGGCATCACGGGGCTAGTGTAGCGCAAAAACAAGGGCCCCGCAGCGGCGGGGCC